>Ga0209395_1004364_pt1 | contig 16673 bp, 13 predicted proteins | sample GOMGulsemesocosm_3_FD_184635 | JGI IMG/M metagenome (GOLD analysis project Ga0209395, IMG submission 184635) | Methane-oxidizing microbial communities from mesocosms in the Gulf of Mexico - GOM9D Gulf of Mexico (SPAdes) (version 2) | ecosystem: Environmental > Aquatic > Marine > Cold seeps... | reverse complement strand
AACAAAAATGGCCTCATATGTCTTCATGAATGAATCGACGAATAAAAACTTCTCCTCTCTATTCGTCGATTTTATCATTACTGGCACCAGATCAATTTCTCCACTCTGAAGCAGGTTAAGACTTTCGTTCCAGGGTTTTATTGCCCACTTGAGCTCAATACCTTCCGCATCAGCAACTGCCTTTAGCAGTTCAACAGCAAACCCCGTTGGCTGACCATTTGTATCAATTGTTGTATATGGTGAGAAATCAACTTCACTGGAAACACGCACTGGTTCCAGCTGAGCACTCTCAGCCCGAACCAATACGGAAAAGAATAACAGCAATAAAAGTAAGGGGCGTGTAAAGCGAAGCATGGCATCGTGAAGAGGCATAGATGAAAACCAATGTGGAAAAGTAAGTTATAAATTCAAGGGCAGACTAGGACGCCAAAGCGGAAACAGGATTATAAGACAGAACCCCCGTGCCTTGTATTTCTTCGAAAATCCCTTCACTTTCATCTTGCGCTTCATCGTCTGGACGTATGAGTAGCTCGGGAGAATTTTTCAAAATATTTACAAATTCGCCACCAAGAAAAGGATCTCGCCATCCATTGCTTATTTCCTCTTCAAACAACGCTATGATTTTTTCTAAGGGCCATGCGGGTTTGTAGGGCCGGGAATGACTCAGTGCATCATGGATATCAACCAGCTGGAATACTCTGGCTAACAGGGGGATTTCTTCACCTTTCAGGTTATCTGGATAGCCGCCACCCTGCCAACGTTCATGATGCGATCGGATAATAGGGATAACCCGTTCAATACTCTTCAAACCACCACATAACTGAGAACCAACCACCGTATGCTGGCGCATAACCTGCCACTCACTGTCATTCAACGGTCCATTTTTCAACAGCACGTTATCGGGTATCGCCAGCTTGCCAATATCATGCAGCACGCCACCATGGCGCAGTACTTTAATATCGTCTTCTGAGAGCCCTAATGCACGACCAAATGCAGCAGCGGAATAGGCTAATCGGGAGCAATGATTGCCGGTATCTTTATCCTTTGCCTCAACCATCCTTGCCAAAGTAAACAGCAACGTTTCTGCGTTATCCAGCTCATCTGTTTTACGCTTTTGGCGTACCGCAGAGTTTATTCGAGCCAAAAATTCAACGGTGCTATAAGGCTTACGAATAAAATCATTGGCGCCCGCCTGGAGACTTTTAGACAGGGTCTCGTCATCGCAACAACCGGTAACAACAAGAATAGGTAGCAAAGAATGCTTTGTATCCAGTCGAATATTTCGGCAAACCTCATCTCCCATCATACCCGGCATGCGCTGATCAAGAAGCACCGCGTCAAAATCATTAGCGGCAAGCAAAGGCATAACGTCAAAGCCACTTTCGGCTTCAATAACATTGAAGCCGGCCGATTGAAGGATTTCCCGCTCAAGTGCTCTATGTGCTGACTCATCATCAACAATCAACACATTAAAACGTTCATCGGATACAGTGTTTACAGAAAAACCCATTAGTTGCACCTCAGGCACACTCATTGCCATACGTTAAAGCTAAAAATTAGAGCCCTAACGCTGAAAAAAGGCTTTCTTTATCCAGGGGTTTGGCCAAACAACACTCCGCCCCTGCGGCCTTTATTTTGTTGATATTTTCCTTACTGGTATACCCTGTCATCCCTATCACCCGAATATCTTGAGTGTCGCTATTCGACTTCAATCGAGAGCACACCTCAAAACCATCCATTCCCGGCATCATCAGATCAAGTAGCACAACAGTAGGCTTAAAAGCATGCACCAGCTGACCGGCTTCAAAACCATCCGTAGCAACTTTTACCGTTTCAATACTGGGAAAATCTCCAAGTAATTCAAATAAGTATTCTCCGAGTTGCACGTCATCGTCCACAATAAGCAAACGCATCAGGCCAGAAGATTTTCCTTCAATCGCAATACCTCGCGCTGAAGCAAACGCCTCAACATCGCTTTTAAGAAAGCGTCTATGCCCCCCGACGGTCGTTATCGCGGGCAATACACCTTTAGCAGCCCAGGAGCGTACTGAGGCCGTGGACGCCATTAATAATTTCGACACCTCAACCGGTGTTAAATAATCTCTATCGCTTTTCAAATCCCTAACCTCTTCAACCTAAAACACCATGTCAGCATTTGTAATTCGTACACTCCATTGCGCGCACACAAGAGAACAATAAAGCTTAATCGAAGCTTCATTATCACAGGATTTCCTCAAGAGCTGCTCACTCCAATTTTTGGAATCCAGTCTCACTGCAAGTGCTGGCTCGTGTAATTTAATTGCACCACCAATGTTCGGCGCTATAATTTTATCGGCTGTAATGATTTGCTCCTGCCAACATCAAAGAACATCCGTGCTCCTCAAGCTTTCCAAAGTGTTGATCAAACACTTCACAGACAGTGGCAAAGCAATTACCCGATCAGGCTCGTTAAATGCCGATAATGCTATCTTACGCAACTTTCACCTGCTTTGTTAACCAACCGGGCAGCTAACTATCCCTTTCGTTCCTGCTGCATCACAAGCAGGTCGAGCTAACCGGCTCGGAAGAACGCTAATACCTAATGAAGAAGTTGATCCGGCAGCAAGCCCAGCACACCACTATGTATTAATTTATCAATTTCCAAAAGAATCACCATCTTATTTTCAACGGTAACCATTCCCTCGACATATTCGACACTGATAGTGCCACCAAAATCAGGCGCCGCAATTATTTCGCTGACTCCGACGTTGCAAACGTCAGACACAGAATCTACAACCAGACCTATTGTTCTCTCGGTACCATGAGCACGAACCTGAGCCACAATGACCGCCGTCGCAGAGTTATAACTCACATCTGGCATTTCAAAGCGTTTACGTAAATCCACAACAGCCACGGCGCTACCACGCAAATTAATTACGCCGAGTATAAACTCAGGCGTACTGGGAAGAGGCGTGATCTTACAGCAACGCTCGATACACTGAATTTTCAGGATATCAATACCAAATTCCTCTCCGTTCAACATAAAGGTCAAAAACTGAGAAATCATAGGTTTTATTTTGCTATCTGATTCCGTTCGCACTTGTTGGAGGCTCATTTATATTTCCCAAAATTAATTGTGATACTTGAGCTACCGTAAACGGTAACATTCCATTTTATAGAAACACGCTAGCGGTATTGGTATTGTCATCCCCATAATCAGTTCCTACCAACCACCGTTAAATAGGTCACAGGAAAATCGAGACATTTGATCAAAGCCAAACAATTAGCGACTTTAGCGAATATAGCGAATATGGCGAGTTTCTGCAATATAAATATCGACTTCCTACAAGCGGGGTCTTCGCTAACAATAACGGACACCACTCAGCCACCCTGATGATATCCCCAGAGCCTCCCATAACGATTTATAATCGTTGAATAGCTGTATGACTGCATTTTCGAGGTTATCAAAAAATGGCGTTTATTCGCCTCTGAGGGTTCGGCTAACAAATTGATTTGTCAGCCGCGCCAGACTGCCATCAAAGAATGGCAATTGCGCTCAAGAGTTAAAAAATGGCTCTAAACCGATTTATATCCAAACTCAAAGTCCGCCTGGCGCGGGCACACCCAAATAGGAAAGGAACACTGAATTATTTACAGAGTCGCCAGAAATTTTCTTCTATTTGGCGAAGAGACGATAAGACCTGGAATTTCATCTAGAGAGAGCTGTGAATCGACGCCTCCTAGCTTTACTGCTTCTTTAGGCATACCGTAAACAACGCAGGATTGTTCATCCTGAGCAATCGTCAGAGCACCCGCATCATGCAGTTCTTTCATGCCTTTAGCGCCATCGTCCCCCATGCCCGTCATAATAATGCCGATGGCATTTGCCCCGGCGGCAGTAGCGACGGAACGGAACAGCACATTAACGGATGGCTTATGCCGAGTGACTAAAGGCCCATCTTTCACTTCAACGCGGTATTGTGCACCACTACGTCGTAATAATAGGTGTCTACCGCCAGGCGCTATTAATACGAGCCCGGGCATAACACGGTCATTATTCTCAGCTTCTTTTACAGTCATCTCACAAACACTGTTTAAGCGTGATGCAAAAGCAGCTGTAAAGGCTTCCGGCATATGCTGGACAACAACAATTCCAGGTGCCGCCTTAGGAAGCTGAGTTAAAATAGACTCCAATGCTTGCGTTCCACCCGTTGATGTTCCAATGGCAATCACTCTGTCAGTTGTTTCTGCCATTGCCTTTAATGGCATTTCAATTATTGGTGCTTTAGCTTTTGCCGACTGCGTTGCCAGTGCTTTCGCAGGTTTCATTTTAGCCTGTGCCGCGCCTTTAATCGCATTGGCCATGACAGATTTTGATTCTTGTAAAAAACCTTTAAGGTTTATCGTTGGCTTGGTAATAATATCCACCGCACCGGCGCTCATTGCATGCATCGTTACCTCAGCGCCTTTTGTTGTCAGCGTTGAACAGATAACCACAGGGATAGGATGCTCGTGCATCAATTTTTTCAAAAATGTAACGCCATCCATCCGAGGCATTTCAATATCTAGAACAATGACATCTGGCCAGTCCTGCTCTAATTTTTTTAACGCAAAAATCGGGTCTGGTGCTGAGCCGATCACGGTAATGCCAGGAATACTATTTAACACGCCGGTTAACACCTGTCTTACGACGGCCGAATCATCAACAATAAATACTCTAATATCATCCATATATTTTTCTACCAAAATTCAACTCGGCTATTTTCTGACACTGCCATTGCAGCCTCACTCTTGTGCACTTCAATACTTTTCTTCCAATACTTTCGCTCGTCTCTTCCCAGTTTCACCTTCTGAGCATCACCGATCATTTTCATATAGACAGAAAAATCACTGCCCACAAAATGAATATTTCGTCCGAAATCCCCCCCCAATGCTGAACTCACCATGGGAATATTTTCATTTTTCAGAAATTCACGAATAAAATCGATATTCACTCCGCCAACGCTTTTTCGTCCACCTGACTCGTCCCGCAAACGTAAAACATCGCCGCCGCCAAAACACTTAGCTTTAAGATTAAGTCGTCTCGCGCCTTTGGCCATCATTTCGTTAATAAGCAATTCCATTGCATTCAAACCATATCGCCCTTCTTCTGACTCAATAACAGGCGTGCTGTAGTTATGCTGCTTATAGGCCAGTAAAAAATGATTCATACCAATTATTTTATTGACCGGATCATACAAACATACCGCCACACAAGATCCCAACAGCGTCGAGATCACCTCTTGCGTGTTACTGACATAATATTCACCCGGATTAATCGTTATACGTCGGGTTTCTTTGAAAGGCTGAATATTCATTTTTTCTTATAAATAGACGGTTTAACCATCTCCAATTTCCCAGCAATGCCATTTAATGTCTCAGAGTGACCAATAAAGAAATGCCCGCCTGGTTTTAATGCCGAAACAAGACGCTCAACAACATGCTGTTTGGTTTCGTTGTCAAAATAAATAAGCACGTTCCGCAGAAATATCACATCAAAAGCGCCAATTCCTGAAGGCAGTGATTTCATTAAATTAAGTTGCTTAAAGCTGGTACGCTGCCGCAATTTTTCACTGATACGAAAAGTACCTTCTTGAGATCGCACCCCTTTCAGGCAATACTTTTCCAGCAACTGTGGATCCAGTAACTCCAAGCGTCCCATTGGATAGACACCATTACGCGCTTTTTGCAAAACGGTGGTACTTAAATCAGTGCCTAGAATATTCCAGTCTCTCGCCCCTAAATTTTCAGCCAGCGACATAGCAATTGAATAGGCTTCTTCACCCGACGAACTTGCTGCGCTCCACACACGAAGGCTACTACCACGCCAGGGTTTTAATATTTCATCCCGTAAATAATCAAAGTGCTTGGGCTCACGAAAAAAGTACGTTTCATTGGTGGTTAAAACATTAACCAACATCTGAAATTCCTGTGAATTTTCAGGGTTCATCGCAAGTTGAAAGTATTCGCTGAAAGTCTGCAGCTGATAATAGTTCAACCTTTTAGTTAAACGACTACTCACCATGACATGCTTGGCTGGAGCTAAAGAAATTCCCGCATGGTCATATATGAACGTTCGAAAAAGCTCGAACTCCCCGGTTGTCATTGAAACGGCGATAATGATCTCCCTTTATATAAATAGTGATATAGCAATAAACACTAACCACACTCCTCCGGTGATCACTCCCCGAAACGAAAACAGGAAGCCTTGATCACTCACGTGCCCAACAATTATCCTAAGGTAGGCTGCTCAAGGGCGCTGATTAAATCGGATAAATGACAGCGCCCTTGATCAGAATGGTCCGACGTTTGTCGTTATCGGTTAAACATCCGCAATTTCCAGCGATGCGCCAGCACTTGATGCTAAAACCTGAGTGACTTGTGATAATTCTGAAACCGATAAAACTCGAGCAATCTCCAACAAGACGACGAAATCATCTCCGACTCGCCCCATCGCCTGAATAAAATCAACGCGGATATCAGCACCAAACTCTGGCGCCGATTGTAGGTCCGACACTGGAATCTCCAGTATTTCATTCACTTGATCGACTAACATGCCGATATGTTGTGTTTCATTTCCAGAGACAATCTCAACCAAGACAATGCAGCTCCGCTTACCAAACTCACTCGCTTGATGACCTAACCGCGCGGATAAATCAATAACAGGGACGACATTACCTCTTAGGTTGATAACGCCACGAATATAGTCGGGGGTCATCGGTACGCGTGTAATACTGCATATTTCAATAATTTCTTTTACATCATGAATGCTAATTCCCAGCTTTTCTTGTCCCACAAGAAAAGTGAGGTATTGCCCATGCTCTATTTGCACAGCAAGGGCACCATCGGTTTCGCGATCATTAGTAACGGCCAAATCTCTCATAGCTAACTCCCAGACTAGAAACGTTCAAAGTCTTGTTCATTAAAATCCAAGGAGCTGCCAGTCGCAGCAACGGGGGTCAGTGTGGGTACCGACGCACTCGCCCGCGATGGTGCAACAGGTGCAACAGGTGCTCGCCTTTCTTGAGCAACGGCTTGCGCTTGTCCATCGCCAGAAAGGTTAAAGTAAGCAACCGCTTGCTGGAGCTGTTCGGCTTGTCCACTCAATTCTTCTGATGTCGCCGCTAACTCTTCTGAGGCTGCCGCACTTTGCTGTGTTGCTTGATCTAATTGTCCCATCGATTCAGATATTTGCCTGATACCACCGGCTTGTTCATCGGAGGCCGCACTGATTTCCTGAATAAGATCGGAAGTTTTTGTAATGTCCGGTACAACCTTGGTGATCAGTTCACCCGCCTTCTCAGCGATATCAACACTGTCCGTCGCCAACTCGCTGATTTCCTCAGCGGTTACTCGGCTGCTTTCAGCTAATTTGCGCACTTCGGCTGCAACAACAGCAAAGCCTTTGCCATGCTCTCCCGCCGAAGCCGCTTCAATCGCAGCATTCAAAGACAACAGATTGGTTTTATACGCAATATCTTCGATAAGGCCGATTTTTTTAGCAATGTGCTTCATTGCCGTTACCGTTTCGGTTACCGCACTCGCACCCTCTTGAGCTTCCGAGGCAGCGCTGGTTGCCATTTTTTCTGTTACGCCTGCATTTTCGGCATTTTGTTGAACTGACGCATTCAACTGCTCGACTGAACTGCTGGTACTTTCACAGCTGGCTGACTGCTCTACCGCGCCTTGGCTGATCGTTTGTGCCGTCGCACTAACCTCCTGTGAGGCACTGGCTAAACTATCGGCACCACTACGTACCGTTTGAATAACAGTTCGCAGTTTATTTCGCATATCCAAAAGCCCACTGGTCAGCTGACCAATTTCGTCTTTTGATAAATCATTCTGATCAATTTTAGCTTGCAGGTTACCGTCGGCTAGCTCATGAATAGCGGTCAACAAACGGGCTAAGCGTTTGTTAATAGCAAGAACAAATAATAGACCCATAATAATTGCAATTAACACGCTTACCGCAAGGATCGTCCAGCTTGCCGTTACGGCTTGCTGCTGCTCTATGAGCGATTCCTGCGCATCAACTTGCAATAACTGTTGCTGATTCCCAGACATCGCCTGCAAGATATTCACCAGATCTGCACCAACTGGGGCAGCCTTGGTTGCTAACCAATGATTCGCAGTATTCCAATCTTTTTGTCCGCGTAATTTGAACATTTCTGGTGGAATTACTTTAAATAACGTTCTCGCCTTATCCAAAGCGTTGAAGGCTTCCGTCTGCTGTGGACCCAATAAATTTTTATTATTTTTCAGATCGTTATAGCGACGCTCATTTTTTGCCCAAAGCACATCATATTTCTGTTTGAATGCTTCATCGCCAGAAAGTAAATACGCTCTAATATTTGCAAGCCCAAGACCAATGGTGCCCCGAACGTCAGCCATCATGCCTAACAGCTGTTTTCTCTCTCTAGTCGCCGATAGGTTCGCTTCTAAATCAATCATCTTAGTAATACTTTTTGCCATAATTGCAGCCTGTGGTGCTGCGTCTTCAAAAAGCATTTTGATCGCCGGAACATTTTCAACTTTTTGTGCAATATCTTCGATATCCTGCTGGGCTTGCTTAAACTTTGGCAACAGTTCATTCAGACGTTGCAAGCGCTTAATATTTTCAGCATTGGTCCAGGTTTTGGATTTTTCTTGCATCAATGCTAATGCCGGATCAATATCCTGACTCCACACCTTCTCACGCTCATCACGGAATTTTTCATTACCTAATAACATCCAGCCCCGAAGCGCAGCAAGCGCCTGATTCAGGCCATTCAACATTTGCATACTTGACTGAGCTGTCGGAACGCGAACCTGCGTAATGCGCTCCATCGTTACCGACGTTTCTTCAATATTGGATATGGCGTTATAGGTACCCGCAGAGGTAATAATTAAAATAAATCCGAAGATAATACTTAACTTACTACCCAGTTTTAAGTTCTTAAAATATGTCATCTCTTTGCCTATATTAAGATTAAGGTCATTTCCTGAAGTAATGCTTAATTCAAATACTTACTCGTAACCCCTCGCTTCACGAAAATCAAAAGCGGGGCAGTTTTTCATCATCAATTATTTTTTGTGGCCGTCTGAATAAGGCCCTGGATATCTAAAATCAGGGCAACATTTCCATCACCTAATACCGTTGCGCCGGTTAAACCGCTTAAATTTTCAAACACCTTACCCAAGGGTTTAATAACTGTTTGGTTTTCACCGTGTAATTCATCGACAACCAACCCGGCTTTATTTTGGCCCGAACGGACGATCACCAGGCTTTGTCGATCGCTGCTTGTTGCTTTTCTTTCCGCATTGAAATACTCCGCCAACCGCAAGTAAGGCATAGCAACACCCCTTAAATTGACATAATTCATAACCTCATCAATTGCCCATTCACCGCTACTCATTTCGACACACTCATCCACCATACTCAGTGGAATAATGTAACGCTCAGCTGCTGCTTCAACCATGAAGCCATCGATGATTGCCAAGGTTAAAGGCAGTTGAATTGTGAAGGTTGTTCCCACGCCCGGAACGCTATCTATTGCGACAGTGCCTCGCAAAGCCTCAATATTTCGCTTCACCACATCCATACCGACACCGCGGCCCGATAAGTCGCTGGCCTGAGCTTTTGTGCTTAATCCCGCCGCGAATATGAGGTTAAAAGTTTCCTGTTGGCTCAGGTTATGATCTTCTGGAATGATTCCATTGGTGATGGCCTTAGCTAGAATTTTTTCACTATCCAAGCCAGCCCCGTCATCTTTTATCTGGATAACAATGTGGCCGGAGTCGTGACGGGCATTCAGCTGAATAACCCCTTTTTCTGGCTTTCCTGCTTGCAGTCGTTGCTCGGGGGGTTCAATGCCATGATCCAATGAATTACGAATGAGGTGGGTTAATGGATCATTGATTTTTTCCACAACCATTTTATCGAGCTCTGTTTCACCACCCGTGATTTGAAGCTCAATATTTTTATTTAATTCGTTACTGACATCTCGGACAACCCGCCTAAAGCGAGAAAATGTTTCACCAATAGGCACCATTCGCAGCTCTAGCGCAGTATCACGAATACTGCTCACCAGAGTAGTCATTGTGGCGGCAACTTCTTCGACATCACTCAAGCCGTGCCGCTCAACCATTAGGTCCATGCCAGCACCTGAAATGACCAACTCGCCTACCAGATCAATCAACTGTCCGAGCTTGCCTGAATCGACACGAATATAGTTCGCCTCAACGGCCACCTTCTTCTTTATCTTCTCCTGCTTTTTTAGGGCCTCATCAACAACAACGGGTTGAACAACCTGCTGCTCAATCAATATTTCCCCTAGCGGTTTAGTGTCATCGCTATTAACCTCATCAGAAATAGTTTGGGCTTGCACCGCTCTGGCAATGTCATTTTTTGTTAATACTCCAACGTCTAATAAAATATCGCCCAACCGTTGCACATGAAGCTCAGGCAAGTTTTCAAGCAGCGATAGGTATTCTTCAACTTTTGAATTTGGCGGCAGAATATTAATAACGCAATCGTCTTCTGCAAACTCAAACACTTCCTCAATGGTTTGTTTGTCTACATCACTGACAAAGGCTACTTTGCAGCGCAAGTAACAGCTTTCCGGATCAAATTCGCCACCCTCAGGCAGCTCGGGCGTCAATACTAGAACCTTTTGGATCTCACCGAGTGTTTTCAGGTAACGTAAAAAAGATAGTGGGTCTACACCCATCCTAAAGGCATCGATTTTGAATTCTAATGCGATGATCCAGCTATCAGAAAGGTCATTCGGCTCCCCCATACCCTCTAACACATTACTTTGGGGATTTTCATCAGGCACCGCTAACGCGTTGTCATCGGCTTGTTTTCCTGTCAGCTGAAAAATAAGCGCTTCGCCCGCTGACACCAGTTCATCCGGTAATTCTTGATCCGATGACTCCAGACAATGGTCGATGAGCTTTTCAATATGGTCCCTACAATTCAGCAAGATCGAAATCAATTGATCCGTAATGGCTTTTTCACCATGCCTGACCTGATCCAGAACGGTCTCGGCTTCATGCGTAAAGGCAACGATGTCATTAAACCCGAATAATCCTGATGAACCTTTTACCGTATGGATCGCCCGGAACAGACTATCAATCGTGTCACTGTCATCGGGTTTATCCTCAAGTACAAGCAATGACTCTTCCATCTCACCCAGCAGCTCTTTTGCTTCTTGGGTGAAGGTCACAAGGACAGCATTCATATCGCTCATGATTCGCTCCGGTTTGAGGAGATAATGATCGGATCACCAAAAAATGAAACCAAGCCCAAAAGCTCTATAACATCAACAACGGCTTGGCTATGGTTAACCAAGGTGAGCTGTTTACTGAGTCTATTTGCTTCTTTCTTCATATAAATCAACAACTGAACACCAGCACTATCAATTTCTGACACGTCAGACAAATCAAGCTGTAGCGCCTGTTCCGCTTGTAAATGGGGGGATAATGCGTTCTCTTGCTCTAACGCGGTATAGATTGTCATCTCGTTACAGATCGCAACCTGAATATCCGTGTCACCCTGTTTGTTCACATTGATAGTCAACGTTAGTTCTCCTAAAAGTCTCGGAATGAAACCTATGGAAGCATCAGCTTCGATACGGCCTTGAGCAACATGGGCGGTTGAAATGGTTTAACAAGCCACGCTTTTGCACCCGCGGCTCTTCCTGCTTGCTTCTTCTCATCAGAAGCTTCTGTCGTTAGCATCATCATTGGCGTAAATTTATAGGCAGGTAATTTTTTTGCTTCTTGCACTAAGGTTATGCCGTCCATATTTGGCATGTTTACGTCGGTAATAAGTAAGTTGATTTTCACGCCATCTAGTTTGTCTAGCGCATCTTTACCATCAACCGCTGTGATCACATCAAACCCAGCGCCTTCTAACGTTAAGCTCACAACCTGTCTAATTGATGCGGAGTCATCCACGATCATTATTGTTTTTGCCATTATCATTATTCCTCACTTTAATTCGGTTTGACCTGCTTAGAAGAAAGTCAGCTCGTCGTCTTCTTCTACCTCGGCATCGTCTACAACAACTGCCTCACCAGAAACTGTGGCTTTATGCTGAAGCAATTCATCCGGCATCGTATATCGCTTCTCCATTTCCGCCATTAACTGACCGACTTGAATCGATTCTGAGCTTCGCTCAACCAAACTTATTGCTCTATTTTTTTCTGCTACTGAAGATAAATCACTTAAATTATGCTTTGCATGATCAAGCATTTGACTAACCCGATCCTGGAACTGAAGAGCCGTCATAACGGAATAGATGTCTGTTTGTATCTGCGCATTATTTTCAGTTAATGCATCGGTATTGTTTTTAAAAGAAATCAGGGTGCTTTCAATATCACTCAATACTTTTGCAATATAGGTTTCAGATAAATCTATTCTTTCCTTATCAGCTTTACTGGTGATTTCAGCAGTACTCAGTGCCGAATCCATAGCGGCATTAATACTCTCCACGGTCTTGCTAATACGACTGCCAGTTTCAGATGATGTTTTTGCCAAATTCCTAACTTCAGAAGCAACAACTGCAAAACCAGAGCCTTGCGCGCCGGCCCTTGCGGCCTCAATAGCAGCATTTAATGACAGTAAATGAATATTACCCGCCACATCGCGAACCTCCTGCGCCATTCGGTCAAGCTGAGATGATTGGCTCGATAATTGACGCATCTCTTCAATCATTGCCTGGCCTGCCTCATTAATGGCACTTAGCTGACCAACAACACCATTGAGAATCTCTTCTGTCCCTGCCAATAAGTTTTCAATTAAATGTCCGTCGTCATTTGCCTGGCTAGATACTAGCGTGCCAATCTGGGCAGCCATTTCAGAAAATTTTTCACTTAATGTTAAAACCTCTTGCTCCGTGTGTTTTTTCGACATATCAATTTGATTTGAGATGACCGGAATAACCTCAATAAAGAGCTGCTCAAAGACGCTGACATATGATTCTGTACGTTCATATAAAGCCTCAGTTTGTTCTTTTTCAATTGCAGCTTGTTTAGCTAAATCTGCTTGTAATATTTTGAATAAAAAGACGCCAACGACGACACCACTCACAATCAATACAGCCGCGATAACCAAACTAATTACAATACTTGCTCCACATAGCCACGACACCAAACAAGCGGCTATAAGCCCCATCACACCAGGGAAGAGATAGAAAACATTCTTGCTGTTCATTTTTATTTTCAACATGCTCACCTTAAAATCGCCTAAAAATCATGGTGCCGACAGCTAACTTTCACCCTGCTTTAAAGCACATTAAACCTTAGCAAAGATAGCGACATCACCATCATCCGGATCAAGAGCTTTAACTATCCATTCGTTAACGCCTGTTCTTTCTCAGGGCTTACGTCAGGGCAATATGTACAAATTGAGAGACCTTACTTTCTGTCGATTTTGTCGACTTTAGCGATTATAGCGAATATAGCGGTTATAGCAAATTTTAAACTCTTAAATTTAAGCGCTTACAACGAGGTTGAATCGGATGAAATTAAGACGGGAGGGGAAGACATAACAATCGGAGGCTATTAGCGCTGCCCCATAAAGAAGCTTATTACCTAAAGAGAGGCAAACATAACTTCCTCCGCTCGCGGCATACCGTTTAATCATAATAACGAGATAGAGTTATTTGCCTTAGAGTGAATAGTCCTATGAACCTAGACACTCAGTCATTCAATTCGTAACGGTCTTTTCTTTGTATTGATAGAGAGGTAACCAGCAACTGAAGTGCCACAGCCAAGCGATGAAGCACACTACATTTATAACTGTTCATGCTCACTTAGCCTTTGGAATAAAGACTCCTTTGTTAAACAGACCGATGGAAATACTTCCATCCAAATAAATTTCCCCTTGCTGGCCCGAAGGCATGCACGAGGATTGATAACAAACAGATTAGCTGGCATAGATTTACTTAATGCGCCTGATTTACGAACCATTTCAAAGGAATGATAAATGGCATCTGGCCATCGGCTAACGTGATAATTTCTTCCCGCTTTAAGCGCGCCAAGCCACAACGTACATCTAAAATATCATCGCTACGAAGTGGAGGCTAAAGCCCTCATTTAGGCACTAACTTAAGGGCTTTATTTATCGCTAAATTCAACCTACTCCTCCAAATCAGTATGCGACACCCGATGCATCCAGTTTGAAGAATTGCATAGATTGTCGTAACTCACTGACTTGCCTTGTCAGTTGTTCCGAGGTTGCTGCCATCTCCTCTGATGAAGCGGCAGATTGCTGCACCACTTGGTCGAGTTGCTGCAAAGCTCGGTTGATTTCATCGGCCCCGACACCCTGCTCGTCAGCAGCGGCGCTGATTTCCTCGACCAATCCTGCTGTTTTCTGAATATCGGGCACCAGCCGTTCAAGCATCAGCCCCGCCTTCTCGGCAGCCCCAACGGTGGAGGCTGAGAGCTCACCGATCTCGCTGGCGGCCATCTGGCTGCGTTCGGCCAGCTTACGTACCTCAGAGGCCACCACCGCAAAGCCCTTGCCGTGCTCACCTGCGCGGGCAGCCTCAATAGCAGCATTAAGCGCTAGCAAGTTAGTCTGGTATGAAATCTCTTCAATGATGGATACCTTGCTAGCAATGTCCTTCATCGCTAACACTGCTTCGGTAACGGCGTTACCACCCACTTGTGCATCGGCAGCCGCCTTTTGGGCTATTTGCGTCGTCTGTCCGGCATTATCTGCGCTATGCCGTATGCTGGCCGCCATCTCCTCCATAGAGGCAGATATCTCCTCCAGAGCAGCCGCTTGCTCGGTAGCACCTTGGGATAATTGCTGACCCGCAGCACTGATCTCCTCACTGCCATTTCCCACAACAGTAGTGACGTCCTGAACACCGCTGACCACTTCTATCAGCTTCTGCGTCATGTTTCTCATGGCCAAATAAATACCACTCGCTTTATCGTCACTATTGAAGCTGATAGCCAGATCTCCTTCAGCTATACGTTCGGTGATACTGGCCATTGCCTGAGGCTCTCCACCGAGTAACGTTGTCAGCCCCCTTACGATCCACCAACCCATGAACAGGGCAAGGAGTATCACCACCACCCCTGCTACTGAAAAGACATAGAATATCTGGACGGCCTTTGCTTCCATCTTAGAAGTCACATTCAACAAGCTGACAGCAAGGTAATCGTCAGTCTCTTTCAGCAGGTTGATCTTGCTGGTAGCCGTCTTGAACCAGTGGACGGGATCAATACCAAAGTTGCCGCTAGTTTTTGTAAAGGCAACTGAGCGCATGCGCGCCACTTCAGTTACGCTGGGATCTTTCATTTTCTGTTGGTAAAAATCTTTAGCATTTGCCGTAGCGAGGGCCTGAAATACATCCATGTAGACCGCCTGCTCCGTTACCAGCGTTGAAAATTTACGCAGCATGCCATCCCCAAAGGAATCCCGAGCAAAAGTATTAGACATGACGGCCCGCTCGATACCGGCCCGCTCTTTGGCCTGCAGGAAGTTAACATAGGCGGCAGCCTGGCTGCTGATGGAGCCTTCGCTAGAGAGCGTGGGCAACAGACCAATCACACCCAGCATGTTACCGTTTATCTTGGTGTAATAACCGATCGCTAGTTTGGTTTTGATCGACAGGCTGGTAATAGCCTGACGTTTTGTTTGCAACTGATCCAGCAACCGCAGTCCACCATTCAACTGCTGCTGAAAGACCATTCCGTAGTCTCCGGTATTAATGTCCGTTAACAGGCTTTTCAGCTCGACCAGTTTCTTATCGGTCTCGGTACGCTGGATAGGCAGTTCTGCAACAAATTTCTTCCCGCCGCTACCCATAAAGCCGGCCGAGGCACCGCGCTCCTTCTGCAGTTCGTGTACCAAGCCGCTGATGCGAGTGCTTAATACGGAAAGTTGGTTAAGCTGACTCATCTCTTTACTTTTTATCAGGCTATCGCTCACCTGAACCTGAGCGAAATAGATCAGACCTAGCAGGGGTGCCATCAGCATCACAACCAGTTTCATCTTCATACTCATGTTACTTACCCACTTCATGACGCAATCTCCAGTCAGTTATTTCTTAAGCAGTTCTCTGTACGCTCAATGGCATCACACACTGAACCTGTTGCGGTGCACCGAGAACCAACATTTGGCTTTTAGTTCCTCGATTAGAGATTCGGCCTTACTTGCTATAATCACTAGTTTCACCGTCCTCACAGAGTTATCCATATTTTCAAACTAAAACCTGTTTGTTATCTCGTTAACGCCTACGGGGATACAAGTGCCCCTTAAAGCCTTGTATTTTGTCTTTCACCAAAACACAGAAAAGACATAACTCCGCTTTGGCGATTTAAGCGTATTTAGTGATTCTAGCGGTTTAATAGAAAAAAACATTCTTTTTCTTAGTTTTCGTTGAAAATACTGGCCTCACCAAGCACTCTGACTGTAGTGGTCAAGTAAATTCGGCCACGGTTTAGTAGTTAGCTCTGTGTTGTTTCTCTGCCGCGTTTGGACTTAATCCGTTGTTGTGCTGATGTGGCCTGGCTGTAATAACCAACAACATAATCGGTTATTGAGTGTTTCGCCTCGATAAAGCTGCGATAGCCTAAGGTTGGAACCCATTCCGTTTTCAAGCTTCTGAAGAAGCGCTCCATTAGCATAGTAAACTGAGTATCCCAACAATT
>Ga0209395_1004362_pt1 | contig 16674 bp, 12 predicted proteins | sample GOMGulsemesocosm_3_FD_184635 | JGI IMG/M metagenome (GOLD analysis project Ga0209395, IMG submission 184635) | Methane-oxidizing microbial communities from mesocosms in the Gulf of Mexico - GOM9D Gulf of Mexico (SPAdes) (version 2) | ecosystem: Environmental > Aquatic > Marine > Cold seeps... | reverse complement strand
AAAGCTGTTGATAGTCTTAGCACTTTACAAACAAGCTTAGAGTCAGATGTAGTTGAGTTAGTTAAAAAGTGGTCAGGTAAGTAACTCAGACCAAAAATAAAAGCAGCATAAGCTGCTTTTATTTTAATTTTCATTCTGTAGGTCGCTACAGAAGGCATTTCTGCAAAAATCATATCAAATGAGCAATAATTATGAAGCAAAAACTACTTGTAACCGCTGTGTTATTATCACTTTTCGGATGTAATAGTGATAACAGTGAAAAAACGATTGAAAAAAAAATAGCGTATCCTGATTATACCGATGTTAAAGCCTTAGGTGGGGATACCACTACATTTGATACCGCATTATCTGGCCATGCATTTTCTACTCCGGCCGTTAACTTATCCGATGAAGAATTAGCTCAGCATTTAGCTGGAGATGCAAATTTTGAAATCGCATTTGCAACTGCCCCTAATGAGGAACACCCTGAATTTGATGGTTTAGGACCTGTTTTTAATAATGCAGATTGTAATTCATGCCACCAAAGAGATGGTCGACCTACAAGCATAGTTGTACCAAAAGGTTCAGCACCAGTAATGTTAGGGAGCAGTGACGGTATCTTTTTACGCATTTCAATTGAAGATAATGATCAACAATGTATAGAGCAAAATGCAGGTAATAATTATTGTGCACCCGTTCCTGTGCCACAATTTAGTGACCAATTATTCCACCGCGGTGTATTAAAAGCGCGTTCAGATTGGAGTGAAAACCCTGCTGGTGGTCAAGCAGATGTATATCTTAGTTATCAATATTCTGAAGTCACTTATAGTGATGGTGAAATAGTAACTCTTAAAAAGCCTGTTTTTGAAGTACGCAACCCATATGATGCTCCTGGTGAAGTTAAAGGCAATAATAACTTGAGCCGATTATTTCAGGATGATGTGAAATTTGGAGCGCGTAATGGTATGCCTGTTTTTGGTTTAGGGTTATTAGAAGCGATAAAAGAAGAGGATATTTTAGCATTAGCGGATGAAAGTGATGCGAATAATGATGGCATTTCTGGCCGCGCGAATTATGTTTTTGATAAAATAAAAGCCGTAAACAACAACCCTAATCCTATCAGTATTGGACGCTTTGGTTGGAAAGCTAATGCGCCAACAGTAAGGCAGCAATCACTAGGTGCTTTACGTGGTGATATGGGGATCACAAACCCTCTTTTTCCTGAAGAAAGCATCGCGGGTACTTTATTACATGATGAATATTTAGCAAGAACTAACTATGTTGATACGGGGGCTGATTTAGATGGAAAGCCAGAAGCTGATCAAGTATTTTCAGATGATGTCACATTTTATGTTGAAACTTTAGCTGTTCCAGCAAGGCGCAATGTTGATGATGCTGCTGTACGAGAGGGTGCTAGATTATTTAAAAAAGTAAACTGTACAGGTTGTCATAACCCATCATTTACTACTGATACTGATATGAAAATTGGTGGTGAAAAAGCAATAAATGGATTAGAAGGTCAAGTTATCTATCCTTTCACAGATATGTTACTACATGATATGGGTGATGATTTAGCTGATGGTCGACGTGACTTTTTAGCAACGGGTCATGAGTGGAAAACACGTCCTCTTTGGGGAATAGGTTTGACTAAAACAGTTAACCCTGGCGCTGGATTCTTACATGATGGTCGAGCAAAAACATTAGAAGAGGCTATTTTATGGCATGGTGGCGAAGCTTTGAAATCAAAAGAAGAATTTATGTTGTTAAATAAATCAGATAGAGATTCATTAATTTCGTTCTTAAACTCACTTTAATTTTAGTTTTTCTTTTAACTTTTAAGTGGTACGACATGTTTACCTTGGCTTAGTGAGAGCAGTCAAGGTAGACTATGGTTCATTTTGTTTTATTAATGTATAGAGTCAAATCCACGTGAGTCAAAAAGAAGATAAATTTGCAGACATTCGTCCCTATAACGATAGTGAAGTGCCTGCATCATTACAGCGCTTGATCAATGATGATGATTTTATTAACTTAATTGCAAAACATAATATTCCTAAGTGGTTATCACCTATATCGTTTATCACTAAACCTTTACTGAAAAAGCAACTAGCTAAAAAATGGCTAAAACTAAATACAGTTGAAAAGTTGCAAGATGAGGTGTCTAGATACCTAGGATTAGTGATAAAAAAAACCACATCCCAAGTGACTTTTTCAGGGCTCGATAAATTAGATAAAACAAAGTCATACTTGTTTATTTCCAATCACCGAGACATTGCTTTAGATCCCGCTTTACTTAACTGGGGTATGTTTTCTCATGATATGAGTACTGTACGTATTGCGATTGGCGATAATTTATTACAAGTACCTTATATCACTGAACTAATGCGCTTAAATAAAAGCTTTATTGTTAAACGCTCAATTAAAGCGCCAAAAGAAATGTTTAAAGCATTAAGTCAACTTTCAGCTTATATTTTTGATTCTATAGATACGGGTAATTCAGTATGGATAGCGCAAAAAGAAGGTAGAGCAAAAGACGGTAATGACTATACAGATCCTGCATTGCTTAAAATGATTCAGCTTCAAGGCAGAAAACAAAAGTTAAGCTTTGAAGAGTATGTTCAGAAACTTAATATTGTACCAGTGTCTATTTCTTATCAATTTGAGCCATGTGATATCGCCAAAGCGAATGAGCGTTACCATAAAGATAAATATGGTGATTATCAAAAGCAAGATGGTGAGGATATGGATAGCATCATGGAGGGTTTTAGATCAAATAAAGGTCATGTTCACTTGGCATTTGGTCAGCCGATTACTTCAGGATGTGAGTCACCAGAAGAGCTTGCTCAAACCATAGATCAACAAATTCTATCGTCATTTTATTTGCATCCAGGTAACTATATTGCTGCAAACCATAATGTATCAGATGTGAGTGAGCCAGATAAAAAACAGTTTGAACAGCGCATGGCGCAAGTGCCAGATGAATTAAAAGAAATTGTTTTAGGGATTTATGCCAAACCTTTAGAAAAACAGTTAAAACAGCTTTAATAGCTGAAAATAAACATTAAAAAAGCCGCTTTAGCGGTTTTTTTGTGCCTAAAATTCGGGCTATACTTATACCAGTTCCAATAAATATATGCTCAATCTAAATGGTCTAAATATCCAATAGCTGCGTTGCCAATATGGATGTTGGTACTTAGGTTTAGTCGGGAACATTAAACCTGTGCTTTCAATCCCAATAGCGAGCTATTACTCAATCAAGCGCCTTGCCTATAAGGATATAGGTACTTAGGTTTAGTCGGGAACTATAAACCTGTGCTCTTGAATATTTATCCTAATTTATATTCGAACACTAACTTAATGGAACTGGTATATAGACTGTGTTTAGTAAACGAGAAGGGGAGGAATAAATGCAACAAATTGAAATATTTGAAATTCCGAGCCCTTGTATTGATATATGCCAATCTAACTCTAGGGGTTTTTGTTTAGGGTGCTATCGCAGCAGAGATGAGCGGTTTCGTTGGCTAAAAATGGATACAGCAGAGAAAAAACGCGTGGTTATTTTATGCCAACAAAGGAAAAAGCGTCATCAGCAAAAGCTTGCTGCTAATAAAAACAGTGAAGCAGTGAAACACAGTGAGCAAAATGGCTTTGATTTTTAAAAACGATAATTCTTAATGCCATGTTTATCTTTTAATTGTTGAATAACACCGCTTTCTTTTAATGCCAATAACTTTTGGGTGAGAGGCGCTATTAAGTCTTTATTTTTTTCATGTAAAAAATGATAGGTATTAAGTAAGTTCACTTCTTGAATTTGATAGTTAGCCCTTTCAAAGTGCGGTAAATCATGAGAAAGCTGAAAATTTAATAATAAAACCGCATCTACTTTATTCTGCGCTAATAGAGATAATTGGGTTTTAATATTTTGAACAGGTATACGATCACCTAAATATTGCACTTTGTTCAAAAATTTATGTGCAACAGGAAAACCCGCTCTATAACTGATAGATGAAAAGTGAGAAATATCACAAGGCTTACAAGTCTTTTTTTCATGGATCAGCAATAATTTAAAATCAAATAAAACAACGGGTACTTTTATTAAATGTGCGTATTGTTGACCTATATCTGTAATGCGACCTAACTGCCCATCAAATACACCTTGATTTGCGGCTTTTAAAGCTGTGTCATTTGAGTGTTTTTTTAAAACTAAATCGTAACCTAAAGACTTGTAGGCAAGTGTCATAAGCTCAATAACATATCGAGATTGATTATTTTTAACCGGTAAATTAAAAACGACTTCCTTGGCAGCATTTACTTTAGTGCATAACGCACTCAATATAAAAATACTTAAAAAAAGCCAAAATTTCAAATTCATTGTGATAGATACACCGTTAGGTTTTTAAAACTAAATCATTTATACTGAGGCAAATTTCAAAGTTAAAATATCATTCAATGAACTATAACCTTTGCCTATTACCTAGAAATGAAAAATATCAAATCCAACTAGATTATGAAGCATCTTACTGGGCCTATCAAATTAAAAAAGGTAAAACCAGCCGAGATGTTATTTACGGCAATATATTAGCACGCCCTAGTGCAGAACAAGATTATTTAAAGCAACAGTTTGAAAAATATTTAGCCATAATGTAAGCCTTATGGAACACTGTTTTAAAGTTTCGCAGCTAGATAAAATAAAAACACCCATCATCAATAAGTTTTACGACTTAAACCGTGTTAAAGGCAGAGCAAATAAACAAGACGATGTGTGGGTAGTACGCAATAACAGTGACATTATAGCGGCTTGTAGAATTCAAAATATATCTGGCCATTTATTCCTCTCTACTTTATTTGTCACTGATAAAATGCGCCATAAAGGCATTGCCAGAGCACTTATCAATCATCTAATCAGTTATTATAAAAGTACTGAACACCGTGAGGTCATCACTTTTGCTTACATTCATTTAACCGGTTTGTACTTATCTACGGGGTTTACATCATGCCACGCTATGCCCAAACCTTTAGCTATTATGTTTAATAACTATTTAAAGCAAGGTCGGAAGATCTCAGCAATGTGTCACGCTATAAATACTTATGCTTAATTATTCAATTTTAATTCTAATGTGAGATGTTATTTTAAATTGTAGATTTTGTTTCTAATTGGTTACAATGCAAATTCGTTAAGTTCATATTAAAACTGATTTTATTTTAATGAGTATATGATTTGCATTGTAAAATTTTAATAAACCTTCTATTTATCATTTTTTTAAGTTTGGTTTGTCAAACAGTTCAAGCTAAAGTTGTGCGTCTTTCTCCTAATGAAGGACTAGCACAAAGCTATGTAAGTAACTTAATAGTAGATAAAAAAGGGTACCTTTGGCTCGCGACTCAAGGCGGCTTAAATAAATATGATGGTTATCAAGTTGAAGCCGTTTTAGGACCCAATAATGTATTAGCCGATGCCATTATAGATGTGATTTATCAAGATAATAAAGGCTATATTTGGATAACATCATTATTGGTTGGTGTTTTTCGATACGATCCAGATACAGCAGAATTTAAACAGTTTGTAAAAGCACCAACTAACGAAAATGAAATCTCATATCAAGCAGTTTTTAGTGTCTTAGATTCAGGACATGCTGGAACAATTTGGCTTGGAAGAGGGCGTGACTTAGCTAAATTAAATATACATACAGGAAAAGTTGAGCCTGTATTCAACCTACCCAATGCCACTATTCAAAGTGCTGTGCGTCAATTATTTTACCATCAAGGTTTTATTTATATTGGTACGACTGAAGGGGCATATATTTATGAAGTTGCATCTGGCCGCACACGTGTACTAAATCATCTTCAAGCTGCTACGACTCATGTAGATCAAAATAATGTAAAATCCTTTGCTTTAAAAGATCAAAATACACTTTGGGTTGGTGCCGTTAAAGGCCTTTACCAAGTAGATATAAGCAATGCTCAAGCATTATTTGAAGAGCCAGAAGGAACATTTAAATCTAAAACTTATATCGCAGATTTAAATATATGGAAGGTGTACCAAAAACAAAACAAATTAAAATTAGCAACAGACAAAGGCGTTTTTGAATATTACCCAGAAGATAATCATTTAGTAAAAAACAATAGTTTAGCCGATAGTCAATATACGCAATCAGATGTCAGCATTATTGACATGATTGAAGATCAGCATGGCTCAATGTGGCTTGCAACAAAAACTGATGGCGCTTTTTTTATTCCTAATATCGATTATTTCTTTTTTAATTATCATCCAGATAATGTGAAAGGGCAGGGATTAACACACCATAATGTGTGGGATATCGTTGAGTTTAAAAATAAACTTTGGTTAGGTACTGCAAATGGTTTAACCCAATTAGATATCGAAAGTTATCAAACTGAAGGGTATTTAAAAGACTATATTATTGATCAATATAATAAAAACTTTAGTATTTTTAAGCTATTACCTTATAAAAATGACTTATGGTTGCAAACAAGTCGTGGTTTATTTAAGTTTGATACAGTTTCAAAAGAAATTACCCCAGCTAAAACAACAACTAAAGAGTTTGAGCAATATCTTGTTGATAGAGTTCAAGGGATTTATGCAAGTCCAGAGGGTGATTTATACGGTGTTCACCCCGATCATGGTATGTTTAAATATAATTTAGACACTTTAGCAATTACACCAATAATAAAAGGGTTTGAGTCAATAGATCCCTTTTTAGCATTGGGTTTTTCAGAGCCACTTCCAGATAAACCACACTCTCCGTTATTTTACGCATCAGGTACTTTATATCGTTATGATATTAATACAAAATCTTTAGATGTCATTTATCAATTACATAAAAAAGATACCGCCGACATTTTGATTAATTCATATGCTGTAGATAAAAACGGTATTTTATGGCTGTCATTTAATACATTAGGTTTGATTGGCTTAGATTCTAAAACCTTTAAAGAAATACATCGTATTGATCGTAAATTTATAGGCTCATTACTTTATGATATGTTTGTAGATGATATTGGTATTATTTGGATGAGTAGCCATAAGGGAATTTGGCGACTAGACCCTGATAATTTACATTTTCAGCAATATACAGTGGAAGATGGACTTGAAGTCAATGAGTTTAATGGTAGCACTGGGACTAAATTAAAAGATGGCCGTATCGCATATGGTTCGGTTAAAGGTATTACCGTATTTATGCCATCGGATAACCGTCCAAAACAAGCCTTATTAGAGCAAGTTAACATAACCTCAGTACAACTGATGTCTCGTAAATTAGACATTCCTGCAACTGCTCAAGTAAATGAAATCGCATTGAATCATGATGATATTGGCTTAGATATCGCTTTTTCAGCAATGGCTTTTAAATATCAAGATAGAATCAAATTTGAATATCAATTATCAGATGGTAAAAAAGTAACAACCAGAAATACTAATAGAGTGATGTTTCCTAAATTAAATGCCGGTAATTATACATTATCGGTTCGCGCTAAAGACCCTTTAACGGGCGTTTATACAAAACCAGCCACTTTAAAAATTAATGTTGCTTATGCACCATGGCGTTCGCCTTATGCCTTAATCACGTATGCATTTATTATTATAAGTGTGATATCTATTTGGTTATCTCGTCGTAATAAAATGCAACGTAAACTTGTAATCGCTCATAAAGAAACGCAACAAAGTGAAGCAAGGTTAAAACTGGCATTACAGGCAAGTCATTCAGGCGTATGGGATTGGCATACCGATTCGTCATCAATTTACCAACCAAGGCTGGTCACAGAACTTGGCTATGACAGTGAAAAGGTCACTTTAGATGAATACTTAAAAAAGATTCACCCAGAAGACCGTGCAAAATTTAGAATAGAGTGGCTTGAGTTTTTATCAACCAATAAAGGTACTTTTGAATGCACTTATAGGGTGCGCCATATTGCAGGTCACTGGCGTTGGTATAAAGATTTAGGCAAAGTAATGGTATGGGATAATGGCCAGCCAATTAATGTATCAGGCACTTATACTAATATTACTCGTGAATTAGTATTTGAAGAAAGCGCACGCCTATTTGGTGCTGCATTTGAGCATACGCGGGATTGGGTATTTATCTTAGATAAAAAATTCCGTGTTCGCGCGACCAATCAAGCTGTAAGAGATGATTTTAATCTTTCTAAAAAAATAGTATCAAGTCGCAAGTTAGATTTAGGTTTAAGCAAAGATACACGTTTAAATTATTTAAGAATACTCGCAAAACTTAAACCATCTGAGCACTTTCAATTTGATGAAATAATCATCACACCAGATAAAGTGAAACACCCGGTTATTATAAAAGTTACAGCGATTGCGGATGACAATAATCATAATGATTCAATTGAAAATTACATTGTTGTTGTCACAGATATAAGTGAACAAAAAGAAGCTGAAAATGAATTACGGGTATTAGCTAATTATGATTCGCTAACTAAGTTACCAAATCGCTCCTTGCTTTTAGATCGTATAAGCCATGCAACTGAGTTAGCTCGCCGTCATCAAACAAAGTTGGCTTTGATTTTTATTGATTTAGACCGATTTAAGCAAGTTAATGATTCTTTAGGTCATGATTATGGCGATGAATTATTAATTGAAATTGCCAATAGATTAAAACAAGCACTCAGAGAACAAGATACCGTTGCCAGACTAGGTGGTGATGAATTTGTTATTTTACTTGAGGATATAAACCTAGTTGATGAAGTATTAACTGTATGTAATAAGCTAGCTGAAGATATTTCAAAACCTGTGCAATTGGGGTTACAAAAAGTGAGTGTTGGTTCGAGCATGGGCATAGCAATGTTTCCTGAAGATGCCAATGAGACCAACGATTTGCTTAAAGCGGCTGATATAGCCATGTTTCATGCTAAAAAACACAGCAGTGATAGTTATCAGTTTTTCCGTCAAGAAATGAATCATAAAATTCAAAGAAAATTACAATTAGAAAGTGAGCTAAAACAAGCTTTTGAAGAAGACCGATTCATAAATTATTATCAACCTATTGTATGTGTTATCACACAAAAAACTTTAGGGTTTGAAGTATTGTTAAGATGGCCAGACAATGGTCGCATGGTTTCGCCTGGTGAATTTATACCCGCTGCAGAAAGCACTGGTTTAATTAAAAAAATGACACTAGCAACACTTCAAAGAGCATTAAAAGATTTATCTGCTTGGATAAGCGTTTTACCTGAGTGTTATTTATCTATTAATTTATCGGCAAAAGATTTCGAAAATCCGTTACTGTTTAGTTGTATTTCATCTTTAATAAGCGAATATAAAATAGCACCAAAACATCTGGTTTTTGAAATTACAGAAACAGCATTAATGCATGACTCTGTAAAGGCGTTAGAGTGCATGAAACAACTTAAGTCACTCGGCTGTAAAATTTACTTAGATGACTTTGGTACCGGTTATTCATCTTTAACTTATTTGAAAAAATTCCCAATAGATGTACTTAAAATCGATCATAGTTTTGTGAAAGATATTGGCATAGATGCTAATGACGAAACGATTATAAACTCAACCTTAGCATTGGCTCATAGCCTTGGAAAAGAATGTGTTGCAGAAGGTGTAGAAACTTTTGAACAAGTTCAATTTCTAGAAATGCTAGGATGCTCATACCTACAAGGGTTTTTATTCTCAAAACCCGTGCCAAATGAGCAAGTAGTTGCGTTATTGAGTAAGGATTGGGGCAAGGAGTTTGGGGGAGAGTGAGGTGATTTAAATTAGCCTGTTAAGCATATTTAAAATGACAGTTTGGATTGTCTCTATGTTTCCCTTTATTAAAAAGCGAGAGATTACAATTTAGAATACACTCTTAACATTATAATCCTTAAACCTAGATGTAGAAATACTTATAATATGTTTAAACTTATTATTTAAAATGTAATCTATGCACATTTCTCATCTCAAAAAATTAACACTTTGCCTTTTAACTTTACCGCTGACAGTTGCTTATGCTGCTGACTATCAGTCAGATGATGGCACCGTTTCTTTTACTGTCTCCTGTGGTGCTAATGGTGCAGTAAAAGCTAAATTGTTAGATACGATGAAGCCAAGAAACCTGATGATCACAAGTTTGAATTACCTTCCAATGGTAGCACCAATTGGATTAATGAATGATCTTCACAAAAAAGGTTATACGCCTTTTGATGAGATATTAAACTTAGAATCATTTGATTATAGAGATTTAAGTTTTGGTAAAAAAAACGGAACTATAAAAATAAATAAAACCAAGCTAAATGAGTATGTTTCTTTATGTGAAAGTGAGTATTTATCGGAAGAAAAGAAAAAGGAAATCTTTAAACAAAAAATACTTAAAGAAAAAAAAGAAAAAGAAAGGTTGGCGATAGAGAAAAAAGAACAGTTAGAACTTCAATCAGTAAAAGAGAATCAATTAAGTAAAGTAAAAGCCCGTAAAGCAAGAAAGGTTTCTTTAGAAAATAAAGAAAAAAGACTATTGGTGCAGAACCCTAGTTTTAGATATCAAGGTAAGGTAGAAGTAAATGATATAGCAAACAATAATGGAGTTTTTGTTACTGTAAACCTTTCAAGCTACCAACTGCAACTTCAACTAAGCGAGTCAACATATTTATTTACACATATCTCAAATTTAAAGGCTTTTCCAAATGTAATATTAACATCGAATAAATTTTATAGAGAAGGATTAAATGGCCCTTTTTATATTGATGTTATTCATTATGGAAATAGCGTTGCAAAAAATGGACAGGTTATAAGGTTAGAAGAAGTTGAATAACCTTAAAATGACTCATAGAGTGAATAAGTAAATATAGAGATATTATGGGGCAGGTATTCTTTTTTATCTAAATAATAAATTAGATTCCCCCCCTATTTTGAGGTTATAAATCAAATTAGGGATTAGGTTAACATCTTATTTTTGTTCATTCTTTTTGGCCGTTTAAAAAGAATGAACAAAAGCTGAAGGAGGCTTTATCTAAAAGGGCATTGATGACTCATGTCGGGTTGCTTTTCAAAAATATCTAAATTAATGAGAAAAGCAACAACATACTCTTAACTATTTTTTTATAAGCTAATGTCAGAACTGAAAGGTAGCTTACAATTAAACTTTTTTAAAAAGTTTAATTGTATAAATTCTTTTTCATTTCTAACTTTAAAGTATGGATAGCTAATAGTTCGTTTAATGTATAAGTTTCATACGAGCATATAATCTTACTTTTAGTGCATTTGGACCAATATACTACAGGCTCATTGTTTGAACATTTTAAATACATAGAACCAATTCTTTTTGCACTCCACAAAAACTCATTAGCTTCACCATTATTACATAAATCTAATTTCAAAAAATCTTCGGATACTGGTTTCGCTTTTTTATAAATATCTTGCATATTTGTTAGGTTGCTTGGACTATTAAATTGATTTACACCATTGTGCTTTCTGGCTAATGTCCCAACATACCCAATGAAATCACCAGTTTCAGCATTATATTTAGCTCTAACTATATTTCCCTTTTCTGTTTTTTTTTCTACTTCTTTCACATATTTAGGCATGTTAACGCAACCTGTTATAAAAAATGTCGTTAAAACCAGTAATAATAAAAATCGCATATCAATCCAAAAAATATAAATAATTAATATTTAATATTTTAGTTTTATAAAAATTTATTTCTTTTACAAATTGTAAATTTAATTATTAAACTGTAATTAAAATCGCAAGGGGTTTAACAAAGGATAGAGAGATAGTAACAAAGTAAACACTTAAACTATTTGAGGTCTAAATTTTTTATTAGAATATTAAATCTACCTTGGAATATTATGAAAAAACTATTTATAGCAATTTACTTAACTACTTTATTTACCTCTCCTGCATTTTCAAAAAACTTAAATAAATCTACACCTAAAGAAAAAACAAAACTAGAGCAATTCAGTGCTAAAACAGGTGTAGTATTGATACGAGGATTTCATAAAATAGGAACTAATCAAGGGCTTTATAGCACATCAGTTAATATAGAGGCTAAAGAATTTACAAATATAAGCAATAAAACTAAGGAGTATGGAATAACAATTGAAGCATTTAAAGAAGATGGACGTTATGATAAAAAGCATACTTCTTTTATTGATTACGATGAAATTGACTCATTGATTCAAGGTATTGATTATATAACAAATATAAAGGCAAGTATTACGAAGTTAGATGACTTTCAAGCAGATTATAAAACTAAAGGAGATTTAAAAATATCTACTTTCAGTTCTGGAACTAAAGTTATGGCTGCTGTTACAAGCGGTAATATAGGGGGAGTTGCAGCATATTTTAAGATAGAAGATCTTGTGAAAATAAAGCAGCTAATTCTAAATGCCAAGAAGAAAATAGATTCGATCAAATGAAAACTTGTAAATTATTTTTATCTATTTGATAAATCTAATTTTAGACTGACTTAAGGTAATGAGATTCCCGATAAAACACTTCGGGAATGACAAGCGAGAGTTCTACCTTGTAATTTAATAAAACAAAACCATTGGTTTTTATGACTTAGTAACCTATTCTAGCCAACAATTTTTACCTTTAGATAAATTCTATAGGTGCGTTAATTGTATTGGAGTACCTTAAATGAAAAACATTGATCTATTTGTAAAAAACTGGGGCAGTAAACAGTCCATGGTGCCTATTGATAATAATGATATTTTAGAGCTTGAATCAAAAATAAATGGTTTTTTACCTGACTCATATAAATATTTAATATCTACTTATGGTTTAGTCCACACGCCAAATGTATTAACTAAAATATGTGATTTAGGTTCTGATATTTCTGAAGTACAAGACTTTTTATCTTTAGAAGATGTTTCTTCACTATCTCAGTTATATGAATTAACAGGCATGCCTAAAGGGCATGTTTTGTTTGCATCTGATTGTAAGGGCAATATGTTTTGCTTTAAGTTAGCGGATTGTGAAACTAAACAAACTGATTTACCTGTATGGTTTTTTGACCGTGAGCTTAGTAGCGTTACAAAAGTATCGAATTCTTTTATTGAATGGTTAGATGAGTTTAATAATCTCTAGAAATTTATTATGTAATAAATAGCTTTAAGCAACCCATAGACTATATGAGTTGCTTTTGTCGCTTTAATTTTGTGTGTTCTTTCCACAATGGGGGCAATAGTGTTTTTGATATAAATTACTTTGTTGTTTTTTAATCGCCAATTTAGCTTCTTGTTTACCTAAACCAAGTTCGAGTCTCAGTCGCTCTAGTTTATTTTTTTCATCCGCTGTTAATTTTCCATCTTCTAAATAGGCATGTACTGTATCTTCAAATAAAGTGCGGCGTTTTCTTAATTGCTCAGAAAAGCTAGAAGCGAGTAAACCTGTAGGGATTGCAACCATGCCCATGCTTAATACGGTGATCAGACCGCCAAAAAAGCGCCCTAAAGGCGTAATTGGTACAACATCGCCATAACCTACCGTTGTTAATGTCGCCATGGCCCACCACATAGATTCTGGTATAGAGCCAAACTTATCTGGTTGTACATCATGTTCTATTAAATATATGCCGCATGAAGCAAGGATCAGTACAATGGCCATGATAAAAAACGCGGCTCCAAGTGAGCTGGCTTCTTCTTTAAATGATTGTAATAACAACTGCATAGCACGAGAGTAACGGGTGAGTTTAAATACCCGCATTAAACGTATGACACGTAAAAAACGTAAATCGAAAGACACAAATAACATTAAGTAAGAAGGTAAAATAGCCAGTAAATCTATTAGTGCTAAAGGACTTGTGATGTATTTAAGCCGCATTTTAAAATGGCTATCACCGCTATTGCGGTATTTTTCTTTATCAACGCAGGCCCAAAATCTCGCCAAATATTCCACGGTAAATATGCCAACAGAAATGATTTCAATCCAAATAAAATACAAGCGATATTCAATGGCTATGCTCTGAACGGATTCAATAACAATTGCTATAACATTAATTAAAATAAGTAAAACTAAGCAAAAATCGAGGTATCGACCGCGATTAATTTGTTCTCCGGAACTTTCTAATACTTGAGCAACAAAAAGTCTGAATGATTTCACTTAACTACCTATTTATTGAATATTATTAATATTTTATCATAACTATATGGTTTTTTAATTAAGCTGACCTTTTATGATTTAATAATGCTTTTAGTTTAGCGGGCTTTATAGGTTTGCTTAAATAGTGAATATCTTTGCTTTTAGTTAGGGCTTTAAGCTCTTCACCGCGCATTGCTGTGATAAGCACTGCGGGTATTTTACTTTGCCAAATATCACGTAAATTTTGAATGAGTGAAATACCATCACATTCATTGCTAAGCTGATAATCCATTAATATAATATCAGGAGCAGGATTGTTATTTGCGTGAGCGAGTGCTGTTTCGACTGTATTAAAGCTTTGATGATTACAGCCCCATTTATTGAGTAAACAGGCCATGGCATCTAGGTTTTCTTGGGCGTCATCAACCATAATTACGTTGAATGACTTTTTACTATCAAATTGAATATTATTAATGGCTTTTTGTTGTACATTTTGCATTTCACCCAAAGGCACTTCGATACTAAAACAGCTGCCTTTGCCTTCAATTGATTTAACCTCTAGCTTTAACTTCAGTAAGTCAGCCATGCGTTTAACAACGCCTAAACCTAGGCCAACGCCTTTATTATCAGAGCTATCAATACGATAAAAATCACTGAATATTTTATTTTGTTGATATTGTGAAATACCTGGGCCGGTATCCCATATTTCGATGCGGATATGCTTTGCTTGAGCGCTTTTTGCGGCAATATATCTACAACCCACTAAAACCTTACCTGTATCTGTATATTTTACAGCGTTAGAAACTAGGTTTTGTAAAATACGCCTTAAGTAAGTGGTATCACATTGTACTATGGTGTTTGAGGGGCGGATTGTTAGTTTTAAACCTTTTTCTTGGCATAAAATGGCATATTCACTGGTGAGTGGTTTTAAAATATCATTAATACAAAAATGCCTATTTTCTGGTGTCATTGCACCTTGATCTAATTTGGCTATTTCTAATAAAGCCGACATCAAATGTACGGTTGAGTCTAAGCTATGGCCTAATTTTTCAAAACTATTTTGGTTAGTTTCGCTTAATTCTTTTTCTTCTATTGAGGCTAAATATAAACGTGCGGCATTGAGCGGCTGTAAAATATCATGGCTTGCTAAGGCTAAGAACTTTGTTTTACTTTCATTAGCCGATTCAGCCTCAAATTTGGCAGATGTAAGTGCTTGCTCCGTTTGTTCTCTTCGAATAATCTCGGCTTCTAATTCCACATTAATATTGCTGATCTCTTGAGTACGCGCTTCAATGCGATTCTCGAGAGAAATGTTTACTTCTTCTAATAAATTCTGTGTTTCAATATGACTGGTAATATCTGAGTAACTGGTAACAAAACCACCATCAGGTAACGGGTTACCCGTCATTTCAAAAACTTGGCCATTTTTTCGGCGACGAATAAAGTGATGCGGAGTGCCATTTTTTAAATGCTGTACACGTTTATTTATTTGTCTTTCAAGTTCTCCTGGCCCACATTCACCTTTGCTCACATTAAAACGAATGACTTCTTCAATAGGTTGGCCCACTTCTAAAAACCCTTCAGGATATTCAAACATCTCCATATAGCCTTTATTCCAAGCAACTAGCTTAAGGTCTTTATTTACAACCGAAATACCGTGGCTGAGGTTTTCTAATGAAGTAAACAATAGATTTTGATTAAACTGTAAGGCTTGTGTGGTTTCATCAAAGAAGTTTACAACTTCTTCAAATGCCATTTGTTTCCCTGTTAGCACTGTGCTGATCAAAGCTTGAGCGGAAGATGCTCCTAAAACTCCTGTTAAAGCACGTTCACAGTAATCTATAAATTCAGAGTTAGGTGTTTCATCATCGTCCCCTAAATTCGCATTCATCATGTAATGAGAGATGAGCTGCTTGCTTCTTTGAATGCCCAAGAAGGTTTGTAAGAGTACTTTTAAGTCGTAAATACTGGCTCTTATATCTTTATTTTGGCGTTTATCTATTGGTGTTTGCTCTCTCGGATTCACAAAAGCGATGGCTTGAATTTTATCAACTAAACGCTCATGAGCCCCTAAAGAGAAGGCGATGTAACAAATGATATTGGCAAATAAGGCAATAAAAGTGCCTTGTGTGATAATGCCTTGTTGTACCACGCTGGTATTAATTGAAGCACCTTCAAGTAATGGATACATTAAAAATAACATCCAGAATAAAAAGCCTGAAATTAAACCCGCATATACACCATAAGCATGCCCTCTGCGCCAATATAAACCTCCAACAATTGCTGGTAATAATTGAGTAACCAATGAAAACGCAACTAAGCCCATGCTCGCCAGAGCTGCGTTGTTACCTAATTGTTGTTGATATAAATACGCTAAACCTAAGATTGCAGCTATGGTAATGCGCCTAACTAATAAAATTTGTCGTTTATAACTTGTGGTGATCAAATTTCGTTTAAATTTACGCTTTAATAATAATGGCAACACCACATCATTAGAGATCATGGTACTTAAAGTTAATGTGGCAACAACTATCATCGCAGTACCAGCAGATAAGCCGCCAATAAAAACAAAAGTCGTTAAAATGGCGTTATTTTCTGATAATGGAAATGCAAGCACAAAACTATCTGGCGCAAAGTGCGCGCCAATTTCA
>Ga0209395_1004361_pt1 | contig 16677 bp, 14 predicted proteins | sample GOMGulsemesocosm_3_FD_184635 | JGI IMG/M metagenome (GOLD analysis project Ga0209395, IMG submission 184635) | Methane-oxidizing microbial communities from mesocosms in the Gulf of Mexico - GOM9D Gulf of Mexico (SPAdes) (version 2) | ecosystem: Environmental > Aquatic > Marine > Cold seeps... | reverse complement strand
TATCTCGCCATCGCTAGCGACATCTACTGAGTAGTTTTGCAAAAGTAATTGTTGTTGAAGCTCTTGCTGTAATGCCTGATCATCTTCGACTAAAAGTAGACGCATAGCCGTTTCCCTTTAAATATACTGCTTATAAGTGAGTTCTTTCAAACTAGTTCTTTTCTATTTTTCCCGTTTTAGCATTGACCTTTTTAGAAACAACCTGACCGTTAGGTTTAACAATTTTAACTTTATAGCCGCTATTATTTTTTTGTTTGTTAACTTTTAGTACCTTACCACCAAATTTTTTCTGCACTATTTTTGCCGCCTGTTTCGAGCTAGTTACTTTGGTATTATCTCGCTTATCAGCCGCCAAAGCACCTGGTGTGGAACAACCGACCACTAATACCAATGTGAATAAAAAAACTCGTAACATCATTTCAATTCCTAGTGCAGATAAATCTTATAACTCTCAGTGTAAAAGAATGCTTGTCGCAAATAAACTAAGTTTAACACCATGATAAAAAATACTCGATGAACAGAAACTGAATACTTTTCATAATTCGTTCAGCTAGAGTTCATTTTACTTGCGTTTTAATAGCATTAAGTCACAAGTAAGAAGGAATTAATGATGAACCATTCTATTAACCAGTTAACCACACAGTTTACGTCAAGCGCTTTATTAAAAATGACGTCAATATTGTCTCCTATAGTTCTTACCACTTTACAGCTAAGTTTAATGCTAACACTTATATTAGTGGCGCTACCAAGCTTTGCCGAGCAAGCAGAAACAAACTCAAATACTGAGACTAGAGAAAGTTACTCCACAGGACAGTCAACAGGAGAACCCAACAAGAAATCAAGAGAGCAAATACTACGCCTTATCAGCCAAAGAAAAGTACTAGGGGATAATGATCAAATACAAAATAAAGCCTTACACATAACTCGTGATGAGCTAATTAATGAAAAACAACAGCAAGCTAATAAGAGAATTTCAGCCAGCTTTTTCAAAAGAATGGCAGAAATACCCAATACATCAAGCGTTGCTAGAAGTTTTAGTGATGGCAGCTTTGTTATTTATGACGCATATTCACAGTTAATCGAAGATTATGATTATGATGGATACTATCAAACCTTCAGCGTCACCTTTGATGCCGACTTCATAACCTATAGCGCTTATGATGAGGCTGCTGTTTATGCCGAGCTTTATTTAAGTGAAAATGGTGGCCCTTGGGAGCACTACTATACTACCGATGCCTTTATCATTCACGGTGAAAGCTCTGATGATGAATTTGAAGTATATAGCACTTTACAGCAAGGCTTTAATAGCAATCACTATGATGTGTTGATAGATCTTTACGAAGTAGGCTACCCAAATATCATTGCGTCTTATAGCAGTGATGACAGTAATAGTTTATATGCATTGCCTCTAGAAAGCAGCGATTATGACCTTGAATATGTCGAGTATTACGAAGAAACTCACATTCATGGCGGAAGCCATTCAACAATAGCATTATTATTCATTTTCGGGATTTTACTAATGCGTCAGCTTAGCTTTAATCAGCAGCTATAACCGCTGCATGATAAACACATAACTAATGGGCTAGTAACAAACCCTTTACAAAATAGTACAGTTGAACTATTATCATAAAAACACAGTTGTACTATTTTAAAGGGTGATTGATATGAAGTTTAGTTACTTCAATGATGGCAGAAAAAAGTTTGGTTTAACTTCAATTGGCAGAGGTTTAACCGCAACAATAAGCACACTATCTCCAAAGTTTAGTTCCTTTCTAGGAGAGAATATCTTGATGAAACCTTATAGTCGTCGAAAATATAATTATGAACAAATCAAGCCATCTAGAGAGCTTAACTTGCAGACTTCAATGGGGGTAGTTCATGTTAATCTCTTTGGCTCTGGTGACAGAGTTATCATCGTCAGCCATGGTTGGGGAGATACAAGTAACAGCTTTCAAAGAATGATAAAGAACTTAACGCAACAAGGTTATTTTGTCGCAGCTATTGATCACATAGGGCATGGAAAGTCATCGGGGAAAAAGTCTCATTTACTTAGCTTTATCGAAACACTTGAATTACTCATAGAACAGTTTCATGAAGAGCGCATCTACGTAGAGGCGATTATTGGCCATTCTATGGGGGCTATTGCCACCTTAAATCTACCTAAACACCTACTTGATAATAAAAAAATCATTATGATTTCATCGCCAATTAAGTTTTTTGAGTTGATGTTTGAAAAAGTAGAACAAGCAGGGATATCAAGAAAACTACTTACTCTGGTACTTGAGACTATCAGTAATAGGCAAGGTAAAACATGGTCACAATTGACCACTGAAAGTAACCGACATAAGTTAGCACCTAATGTTACATTCATTCATGATCGTCTAGACCGATACGCCCCATTTTCAGATGTTAAAGACTTTTTACAGCAAGGGAAAAACACACTGATTGAAACAGAAGGACTTGGACATAGAAAGATTTTAAGCGATACTAATGTCATTAATAATATTACAAAGGTTCTGTCTTCTTAATGAGCAAAGGCGAGCGCACCCGTTTAGAAATACTTAAGCAAAGTATCATATATAGTAGTCAATATGGCCTTGCTGATATTACTATTGGCACGGTATCGAAACTATGCCAACTGTCAAGAACGGGGGTTATTTCACATTTTGAAAACAAAGAAGATATGCAAATAGCCATATTACAGTATGGTGAAGAACTGTTTAGAGAACGAGTAATAAAAACTGCTTGGCGAGAAAACCCATTAGAGCACGTGCTAACTCTGCTAGAAAATTGGGCCGACTGGACCAGTGAAATGTTTAAGGAGCACCAAGTAAGCTGCCCTTTTATCAAAGCCGTGGTCGAATTTCAAAATAGGCCAGCATCGAAGGTAAGAACATTTACCATTGATCAACAAAATCGACTGATTAACTATCTTACCCATAGAATTAATCGTTGTGTGGAGCATAATTTATTAACCACAGAAATTGAAAGTGTGGTCATCGCTTATGAGCTTTATAGTTTATATTTAGGCCATGCTATTACTCAACACACAGCACCATTAAACAACTCTGATACTTTATTTAAAAACAGTGTTGCTCGATTATTAAAACAGTATCAAGTTAAGGTTGACTAAACTAACTCTGTAAGTTTTAAGTAATAATCAGAGTAAAAATATGCTCATTATTTGCTATTAACTACACGTTAAAGGTGTTGATAATTCAATAATTAAAGCTTAGCTTTCTTTTCATCCACACTCATCTCACGCTCTGATAAACACTGACTCATCACTTGCCATAAGTCCCTTGGTCCATAAGGTTTAGCTATAAATCCATCCATGCCTGCACTAAAGCATTTACTACGCTCTAACTCAATATCACTAGCAGTAATAGCAATAATAATGGTATGTTTTTGATTATCTTTTTCTAGCTTTCTTATTTCTCTTGTCGCAGAAGCACCGTCCATAACAGGCATATGACAATCCATTAGGATAATATCAAAGGACTCTTGCTGCCAAAGTTCAAGTGCTTGTAAGCCGTCATTCGCAGTCAATACGGTAGAGGCTATGTCTCCCAACATACTAACGCAAACCTTGCGATTTATTTGAGAGTCATCAACAACTAATATGGATAATTTTTGATCCTTAAGAAGGAGTTCTGAGTTAGCTATAGTTGTTGATTGCTCTTTTACTGCTTGTTCTTTAACCCCACCATCAAGTAACACCTTAAAAATAGTTTTCTGTATTATTTCAGGCGACACTGGGACTTCTAAAAGTGCAGCTATACCTAGAGTTTGGCACTTTTTGATATCAGCTTCATTAGCATATGCCGATGTCATTATAACCTTAGAGCTTTTATCAAGTGAACTTTGCTTAATTAGCTTAAACAATCCATATCCACTCAGTGTCGGCATATTTTTGTCTATAAAGATCAAATCAAAGTGTTCATTCTTTTTTTCAAACTCTTGAAGTGTTGTGACTGCTAATAAAGGGTCATTTAAAATAGCAACATTCATCTGCCAAGATGTTAGCAGCTCAGACAATAACCGAGTATTAAATGGCTGGTCATCAATCACTAATGCCCGCTTATTGTAGAGATATTGCATATATTCGTGAGGGATTTCAGTTGTTGGATCCGCCTTTACTAACTTTAAGGTAAAGTAAAAACAACTGCCGACGTTAAATTGACTTGTTATCTTCAGCTTCCCTCCCATAAAGTCGACTAGGCGATTAGCAATAGCTAAACCCAACCCCGTTCCACCAAACACTCGTGTGGTAGAGCTTTCAGCTTGGCTGAACTTATCAAAGATATAATCAAGCTTATCCTCTTCAACACCTAAGCCAGTATCTGTGACCGAAAATTTTATCTGGTAATACTGCACAGTTTCATTGAGCATTGAAACACTAAGAGTAATGCCGCCCGTTTGCGTGAACTTTATAGCATTACTAAGTAGATTAGACAGCACTTGCTTTAATTTACCTGAATCAGCAATAACATAATGATCAATATCATTTTCAATGTTCAGCTTAAGGGTAAGTTTTTTTTCTTCTGCGACAGGTTTAAATAACAAAACTTCATCATTTAGAAACTCTTTCAACTCAAAATTATGCTCATCTTTTTCTAATTTACCTGATTCAATTTTAGAGAAATCTAAAATGCTATTAAGTAAATCCAACATGTGATTAGCACTTTTTTGAATAGTTTTAGCAAACTCATATTGCTTTTTATCCAGTGGCGTTCTTAACAAAAGCATCGTCATACCATAGACACCATTCATCGGTGTTTTAACTTCATGACTTATGTTCGCTAAAAACTCACTTTTTAGTCGATTAGCTTGTTCAGCCTTTTCCTTTTGCTCTTCTAAATTTTGAAAAGTTCTCGCTACTATATGACACATAACGTTATAGGATTTAACCAAATAATTCAGCTCATCATCAGTGTTATGATTCTTACCTTCTAGCCGAATACTTTTCTGTTCTTTAACCGGATTAGCATTATGCTCCATTGCTTTTGCTAAAAAGGTTAAATGACGGCCAACAATTAAATAAACAATGGATAAAATGACAAAAGAAATAATAAATGTCTTTGCACCTTGTGTAATTAAGGTAAGTAGAACCTTATCAGCTAAGCGTCTATAAACGGGGTACAAGTCACTAACAACATATAACTCCCCTAAAACAGTCTTCTGACCTTCATATAGGTAACTTATAGGCCAACGCCCTAACCGGGAATATTCAGTATTATTCTCCCCTCGCTCAATAACAACATCACCATCACGGAATAATTGCACTAGTGCGATGTCAGGTAGGTTCTTAATGCCTTTTATTTGGATGCTTATTTGATCATCATCCTCTACCCAGAGGGCATTAGTAATGGCTGGTAGGTAGCTAGTTTCAATTTGAATTAAACGCTCATCAAGTGCTGACATATCATTACTATAATCAACAAACAAGTGAATTGAAGTGATAATGAGTGTCAATAAAGAGCTGGATAACATGATCCAAATAAGTAGCTGTTTGGCTATTGAATTGCGAAACTTCATTCGACTATGTCATCCTTTGCATATTGAAGTTGAGAGAAAAACTATTGCTAGCAATATTAGGCTAGTAAACATCGAGTTTTTTTGCAAACTATCAGATCTATAACTAAGTTTAGATAAAGCTTATTTAAACTCAATGGACCAATAAATGTTTGCATTAAAAGGATTGTTAGTTTCGTTACTATTTTTGTGCGTTAACGCTAATGCGGTAACTGAAATAAATTACATGGTCATTCAAGATCAAGCTCAACCATTTCAAAATCATTTAAGTAAAAAGAAACACTCCGGCATAATCACCGACATAGTGAAAAAGATATTTGCAAGCCCTGAATACTCCGTGAAGATTCATACCCTGCCCTTCAATAGGATGATCAGTATGCTTGAAAAGGGGGATGTAAAAAATTGGATTACTTTTGGTTCCCCAAGCTGGGCTGGGGTGCAATCAGCAAACTTGTCAAAATTACCCGTGTTTAATGTACAACATTCGCTGTTAACTTCAACACAGCAAAATTTTGATATCAATTCAGTCCAAGATTTGTTTGGCAAAACCGTCATTTTGTTGCATGGTTTTAACTACCCCGGCCTAGAAGAGCACATCGCAAATAAAGACATTAAAGCGATTAAGGTGAAAAGTTATAAATCGGCATTCAAGGTAATCAACCGACTAAAAGATAAAGCAGGTTTTGTTGAGATGGATGTACGTATAAAGTACAACCTAAAGAAAGAAAGTCTGCTAGAACAAGATTATAATTTGCATAATTTTTCCAATGTTATTGCCAATTATAATTTGCATCTAGCTATGTCACCTAGCATCAATAAAGAGGTGCAGAAGCACCTAGAAAAAGAGCTTGATAAATTGCACTCATCTGGCAGCATAAAGCAAATAATCAATACCTATTAACATTATTAGCTGTAATCAACAAACGGCTAACAACCATATAAAGGTGTCAATAGAGGCTAAACGATATATTATTCAAGATACTGAAAGTGATATTAGCTATAAAGGGATTTGGTTTCCTGGTTTTGTATTCCATCTAAACCCCATTTACTTTGCTTTAAGTAAAAAGTCTGTAAACAAAGAATTTTTGATGCATTTGAGCGTTTAGCTGAACAAGGAAGAATCGAAGAAATAAGATTAAAACACCAGAATATAGAAGAGTTATTCTCCAAGCAAAGTTAAAATGGTAAAAAACTGACAGCCACCTAAATAAGGTAACTATCAGTCTGTGTCAAATAAGCAAAGGCGCTATTAAGCTACTTTTTTCTCTGCATCCTGACTGGCAAGGTATTCATCTAGTGAGCCTTGGAAGTTAACTAATTTTTTATCTTTAATATCAATAATACGTGTTGCCAAACTCGAGACAAACTCACGGTCATGGCTAACAAAAATCAACGTACCTTCAAAGTCTTTAAGGGCATTATTTAAGGCATCAATTGCTTCGATATCCATATGGTTAGTTGGTTCATCCATAATCAATACATTGACATCAGCCATCATCAACTTACCAAATAACAAGCGGTTCTTTTCACCACCAGAGCAGTTACGCGCCTTTTTATTGGCGTCATCGTCAGTAAACAACATACGACCTAACATACCACGAACACTTAAATCGTTATGACATGGTCTACGCCATTGAGACATCCAATCCATTAACGTTAAGTCATTATCAAAGAATGAACCACTATCTTGTGGGCAATAACCTAATGAAGCATTTTCAGACCACTTAACAACACCTTCATTATGCTCTAACTCGCCCATTAAACAACGTAAGAAAGTGGTTTTACCCACACCATTTTCGCCGATAATAGCTAACTTAGCACCCGCTTCTAATAATAAATCACCTTGAGAAAATAATGTCCCCTCTTCAAAACCATGGGTAAGATTTTCAAGCTCTAATGCTTGACGGTGCATTTTTTTACCAGGAGCAAAAGCAATTTTAGGGGTGATTCGACTTGATGCTTTCACATCATCAAGTTTAATTTTATCCATCTTCTTAGCACGAGAGCTGGCTTGTTTGGCTTTTGAAGCATTTGCGCCAAAACGGTTAACAAAGTCTTGTAACTCAGCGATCTCTTCAACTTTCTTGGCATTACCTGATAATAGTTGTTCACGTAATAAAGCAGACTGCGATAAATAGAATTCGTAATTACCTGGGTAAATGCGTAATTCACCGTAATCAATATCAGCCATATGGGTACAAACAGAGTTAAGGAAATGTCTATCATGCGAAATGATAATCATGGTGCATTTACGTTTGTTTAGCTCACCTTCTAACCAACTGATGGTATGAATATCCAAGTTGTTGGTTGGCTCATCAAGTAATAAAATATCAGGATTAGCAAATAAAGCTTGGGCTAGCAGTACTCGTAATTTCCAACCTGGTGCAACTTGTTGCATTGAACCGTAATGAAAAGACTCTTCAATACCTGCTTCTAAGAGGATTTCTCCAGCACGACTTTCTGCCGTGTAACCATCCATTTCAGCGAATTCGCTTTCTAATTCACCAGCGCGCATTCCATCAGCTTCACTCATTTCCGCTTGTGCGTAAATGGCGTCACGTTCTTGCTTAACGTTCCATAACGCCATATCACCCATGATCACAGTATCAATAACATTGAATTCTTCAAAGGCAAACTGATCTTGGCCCAAAGTACTGACTTTATTACCGGTGCTTACCGATACATTGCCTGAGCTTGGTACCAAATCACCACTGAGTATCTTCATAAATGTTGACTTGCCACAGCCATTTGCGCCGATCAAACCGTAGCGGTGACCGTTGCCAAATTTAGCGGAAATGTTTTCAAATAACGGCTCAGCGCCAAATTGCATGGTAATGTTCGATGTAGTGATCAAAAGAAATTCCTAAATTTTACAAACTGCTTTTTGAATAATTGCCGTTAATTAGTACTAGTTTCCGTAGCTGGAATGTACCTAATAACCCACAACAAGACTCAAAATAATAAGGTCGCGCATTATACAGTAAGTGTGCCCCGAACAAAATCTAATCTTTGCTTTAAAGTGATGTTTTTTTCATCAGTAGGCTTTTTATTCTGACTTTTTTGCTTGTTATGGCGATTATTGCCAAGCAAGACATTTTCAATCAAGGTCATTGCATAAAAGTTAAAAACTAAACTAGGTTACAAGCTTTCGCTATAAAGTGTCTCTTTAACTACTGTGCCCTATTGCTTCTAATGTACTTTGTTCATCTAGTTGGGTTTCTTCTTTTAGCCAGGCAGTAAAAACATTTACTCGCTGCTTTTTTGCCGAATTAGGATCAAAAACAAAATATCGTTTAAACGAGATAGGATGTTTGATATTAAAGGGAATAACTAATTGCCCAGTGTTAACATATTGAGAAAAAAGCGCTTGTGATGCCAGAGTAAAACCATGACCACTCAATACCGCACTTAACGCCATATCACCGGTACTAACCTCGGTCCACTTCTTATGATTTTGATACTCTTTAACATCAGCGTGTTTAAACCAAGTAGGCCAGTTAATACTGCCTTGGTTTTCTAAATTGACTAACCAACAGTTCAAAATATCTTTGGGCTCTTTAAAGCTATATTCCTTAACCAATTGTGGAGAACAGGCGGGATACACATGATCTTCAGCAATAAACTCATAAGCCATGCCGTCACTTGTATTGACTTCGTTACCCGTAATAAAACGAATGGCTAAATCAATATGACCTTGACGAAGATCTTCAATACTATTTGAGGAAACAACTTTTATTTTGATTTCAGGGTGCTTAATGGAAAACTTATATAATCTAGGCATCAACCATAAAGAGGTAAATGCTTGGGTAGACGTAATAGTTAAACTGCCAGCAACCTCTTCTGTTTGAATGCTATTAAAGCCTTTTAAAAGAGTATTAAATGCTTTATCAGTCGCTAGATATAGCTTTTCACCGCTTTCGGTTAACTGCATTTTTCTACCATTACGAATAAAAAGGCGACTCCCCATCGCCGCTTCTAATTGCCTCATTTGTTGGCTGACGGCAGCTTGACTGACAAATAATTCTTTTGCTGCCTCACTATAACTTTGATGTCGAGCAGCACTTTCAAAACTTCTTAAATTACTTAACTGTTTTAATCTTTTATCCACGCTACGCTCCTATAAATTTAATGTGGGAATAATCATCAGCTTATTCCCCCTGATACAACATACATAAGCACAGCTTATGGGGGAGTTAAATTCTTATTGTTGGTTACCTTACTTCTTTATAGGCACAATACCTTCAAGCAACATAAAGAGGTAATTACAATGAATGTCATATCAACCACAAAGACTATTACAGAAGCGATTAATAAAGAAAAGCAAAACGGCTGTTGTGAAAATATAGCTAACTCCGAGAGTTCTTTCAATCTAGTGATCACTAATATTTCAAATAAGCTAGGGTTATCAAAAGCCATTTATCAGAAATAATAGTAAACTTAACACAATGTAAATCCACTCATTAAACGCTAGAAAAAACATCGCAAAACGACAGGAGCATGCCCGTGCAAAAATCGAACTACTTAACTTCCCTACTGGTCACTTGTGCCTTATTACTACCTATGCAAATATTTGCAGGTGTTGGGGATATTGCTCACAAAGCTGCACAATATGCTGAGGCAACTTATCAAGATGAAATGACCGAAAGTCTTCGTCAATTGATGTTATTTAATACCACTGCAAAAACAGGTTTGCCTTCTACTGACAATCCTGCTCACCAAGCGTTCAAAGCTGAGCTTGCCAAACAAGCTAAGCAACTCGGTTTAGATTTCATTGACTACGGCTATGTCGTGGTAATTGGTCTTGGCGATAGCGATCAGCGTGTCGGTATGATCACTCATGGTGATATCCAGCCTTTTAATGCCAAGAAATGGGCGCAATCACCGCTAATACTTGATCAAATCTCTGAGCCAGGAAAGTTGGTAGGCAGAGGCACTGAAGATGATAAAGGGCCCATTAGTAACGCCCTTTATGCGATGAAATCCATCAAAGATTTAAACATTAAGCTTAATAAACGAATTGAGTTATATGTTTATATGGCTGAAGAATCGGATTGGCAGCCACTTCGTGAACATATCAAGCTGTACTCATTACCACAAGTTAACATCACGCTTGATGCCGAATACCCTGTCGTAACAGCAGAAAAAGGTTATGGCACCATAAGCATGACTTTTCCGACAAAGCACTATAGTTCAAGCAAAAGTTACATCAGTGAGTTTTCAGGGGGATTTTTTGGTAGTCAAATTCCAGAAGATGCTCATGCAACAATAGAAAATGCTGATAAAAAGTTATTAGCTCAAATACAAAAGCTAGCAAAGTCACAGGCAGGCATGACTTATAACTACCAATGGCAAGGAAAGCGTTTAAGCATTTGTGCACTAGGAAAATCGGCACATTCATCTAAACCTGAACATGGTATTAATGCCATAACCCATCTAGCAGAAATATTAGCAGTCAAACATTGGCCTAATAATACTAGCGGCGCCTTGGTTAACTTCATCAATGAGCATTTAGGTACAGGGCTATACGGTGAGAAATTTGGTGATATTGCTTATAGTGATGACTTTATGGGACCAATGTCTGTTTCACCTACAGTACTTAAAACTACAGATAAAGGTATAGCGTTAAATATCAATATTCGCAGACCTACCGGTAAAACAACCAAGCAGTTAGAAGATGAAATCAACTCAACGTTAGCTAATTGGCAACAAAAAAATCAAATAAAACTGCTAGATGTGAGCAATGAAATTAACGAGCCTTTTGTACAGAGAGATGCCCCACAAATTGAGACGTTACTAGAGGTATTTTCATTTTATACCGGTATAGCCGATGCTAAGCCAGTGTCCATTGGTGGCGGCACTAATTCAAGACTATTTCCAAGTGCAGTGAGTTTTGGCCCATCAATGCCTGGAACAGAATACACAGGGCATTCGGAGCACGAATTTATCACCAAAAAGCAATTTATATTAAACTTGAAAATGTACACTGCGGTGTTAATTAAGTTAGCAAAATAAAGCGGTATGGATGTAATTGCTAGATAATATGAGCAGGCTCTTGTGTACAACCCTGCTCTACAATCATTATAGGCTTCTTGTCTTATAATGATTCATCTAAAGATAAACTAGCTAAATAAAGAAGTTACTATTAAGCCCAATTAACGATTAACTTGACTCCCACAACCAAAATAAACTGCCAGTGAATAATTCTCGTTCACTTACGCCTATTTCAATAACTAATAACAAAATGACAGCACATAAATTAAGCTAGCTATGTTATTTTAGCGTCATTAAATCTAAAACGTGAAATTAAGTAAGTAATCAAAGCCAGAGCCTTATTAGTATTAACCCCATTAATGATGTTAACTATCCCAGTAGCCTGGATTTTCCTTGGCTGAAGGCTTTACTTTATTTGGAATAATTAATGATAAAAAAATCGCTTTATACAATAATTTTCGCCAGTATTTTGATAGTGTCAACACTTACTTTAATGGCAATCAATCAACTTTACAGTAGTAAAGTTGTTACTTTAGATACAAAGCTCAAGGAGATTTCAGGCATTGAAGTCGATAAGGCTGGAAATTTCTGGGGCATTAATGATGGCGGCAACTTAGCGCAATTACATCAAATACAAAAAGACGGAAAAGTAAGTAAATCAATTACCATTACCAATGCAAAAAACTTAGATTGGGAGGATATGACCCAAGATGACTTTGGCCATTTTTTCATCGGGGATTTTGGCAACAACGATAATATCCGAAAATGGTTAACTATTTATAAAATTGAAAACCCTATTGATATTAAAGGTACAGAAACACAAGCAGAAATAATTAAATTCACCTACCCGGAACAGTTACATTATCCCCCTAAAGCCTCTGAAAAGAACTTTGATTTAGAAGCTTTTGTATTTTACAAAAAGCATTTATACCTATTTTCCAAAAATCGTACAGAACCTTTCGATGGTGATACAAATTTATATAAAATAGGTGATCACGCTGATAATTACCAAGCTAGCTTTATCAGTAATTTTAATACCTGCACTACCCATGAAAAACTTTGCTGGATAACCTCTGCAGCATTAAGCCCCGATAGAACCAAACTAGTACTGCTAGACTCAGAGCGCTTATGGTTATTTGAAAACTGGCAAGGCGATAACTTTTTCTCTGGTGATGCCTTTAAAATTGATTTAGGCATTGTTACCCAAAAAGAGGCTGTGACATTTTTTGATAACAACACCATTATATTTACCGATGAAGAGTTTAAGGGCATAGGTCGAAACTCCTATATGATTAAACTCGACCAAGTGGAAAAAGAACGGTTAACGAATAAAACAATACCTAAACATCCTGAAGGCACAACTTAACCTATTATTGCTTTTCTTTTATCTGTAAGCAAAGCTGAAGGTGTTTAACTAAGGCTCGCTTTTACAGTGAAGTTCAATATAAACCACCTAACAAGAAATAAAGACTATGTACCCATTAAGCTATATTGAACCAGTCTTTCGTCCACCAAGCGAGTGGAAGAGTCTCATATTACAAGTCACTAATGGTTGTTCATGGAACAAATGCGTTTTTTGCGATATGTATACCAGCGAAAGTAAAAAGTTTAGACCTAAGAAAGTAAAACAAATAGAACAAGAAATTATCAAAGTGGCTCAATCAGGCTTAATTGTCCGAAAGATTTTTCTTGCCGACGGAGATGCGATGATGTTGCCGTTTAACCGTTTAAAAGAAATTCTATTGCTAATTAAGCAATACTTGCCAACTGTTACACGAGTGTCTAGCTATTGTTTACCTAGGAACTTAACCAATAAAACCATTGAGCAATTATCAGAACTACAGCACATGGGTTTAAAGTTAATGTATGTAGGCTGTGAAAGTGGCGACAATGAGGTGCTTTCACTCATTGATAAAGGCGAAACATACAACAGCTCATTAGCAGCCCTTACCAAAATTAAACAATCTGGGATGAAGAGCTCAGTAATGATTTTAAATGGCTTGGGTGGTCCAGAGTTATCTCGACAGCATGCTATTAATTCGGCCAAGTTGATGAATGAAGCACAACCAGATTTCTTATCAACGTTGGTAGTGAGTTTTCCTCTCGGTGAAGAACGCTTTGCTAAGAGATTCACAGAAAGTCAATATCAACCCTTTCGTATGCTAGGGCAACAGGAATTGTTTAATGAAATGAAAACCTTGTTATCTGAGTTAGCGTTAGAAAAAACTATTTTCAGATCAGATCATGCTTCAAATTACTTAGTTTTAAAGGGTGTTTTAGGTAAAGATAAAGATAAGTTACTTAATATTGTGCAAATGGCGATAGAGCAATCGCAAAGTATCCCTATCCGCCAAGAGTGGCAGAGAGGGTTATAAATCCAAGATTACTCTAACCCCAAATGACTAACCAACTACAAAACAAGTAAAAATAACAAAAGGTAATGTCTACTAATAGTGATTAAAACACCGTAAAACATTACCTAGGTATTTTCTATTTCAATAGGTGGCATAATGTACCCTTGATAACCATCAGCTCTAAGAGGCTTGATAGTTTGCAAGTGTTTGTCGTCTTCGATGCCTGTGATGATTGCCTTAATATTTAATCCTCGAGCAATATTAAGCAATGCACGACAAAGCTCTAAGTTTTGTTGATTTTCTTCATCTCTTTCGTTGTTATAACAAGAGAGCGACATGTCTAATTTAATATAATGTGGTTTTAACTCCTGTAAATAAGTCAGTGCTCCCATCTGCCTACCACAATTATCTACCCCAAGTTTTGAACCTGCGTTCTCAATTATTTCACAAAGCTGTATACATGCCATCAAGTTCTGAGTAACTCCAGCCTCTGATATTTCAAAATGAATTTTTTCAGGGTGTTGTATTTTTTCTAAATAGGAGCTAAGCCAAAGGTGAAAATCAGGGCTGGCAATACTTATGCGGGACAAGTTCACAGCGATAGGCTCATGGTTTAATGCAAATAAATCATCTGTATTTATTGCCTCTAATAAACACTGATCTAGTTTATGTCCCAATGATAATCGCTCAATATAAGGCATAAATTGCCCTGCTTGTACGATTTTCCCTTCTATTTCAAGACGACAATAAACTTCACGATGTATTACCTTATTATCGTGGCATTGTTGAACAGGCTGCCATTGAAAAATAAAGTCATTATTACTGATGGCTGCAACCAGTTGCTCTCGCCATGCTTCTCGACTGAATTCTTGCTGTTTTTCAACATAGAACCAATGGCTCGACTTCTCTTCATTGATTGCTTTTTGTAGAGCGTTATCCGCCTGCGACAGTAGCTCTGCACTCTTAACCCCTGCACTTCGTTCACTCACACCAATCGCAAATCGTTGATTGGCTTCGCAGCCTGCGTTTAACATTTCTTGATTCATGAGACGAATAAGAGATTGTAAATACTCACTAACTTGTTGGTTATCTGCTTTCTGTATTAAAAAGGCAAACTCTGTATTTGAAATTCGTGCTACTAAAGTATCTGAAGAAAATGGCAAATCACTTGTAAGTTTTTGCGCTAACACTTTAATGGTCTGATCACGAACCTGATAACCATATTTACTGTGTATTTCATCAAGCCAGCTCAGGTCTGCTAATAATAGTGCGCCAAAACCTGGTTCATTCAGCCAGCTTTTTAGCTGTCCCGTAAGGTATAAACGATTAGGTAACTGTGAGGCTTTATCACATAAAGTATCATTCTTAAGATTATTAACCTCTTCATCGAGTGTAGAGAACACCTGTTTTAACTGAGCTGACATAGAGTTAATAGCACCAACCACCTCCTTGAGTTCAGATGTAGATGGTAGCGTCATATCTGGATGAAATTTTCGTTGTGAAACATCACGAGCATGTTGAGCAACTTCATAGAGAGGCTTTAAAATGATTTTTAAACGCAAGCGTAATGCGGCAACTGAGATAAGAAAGAGCGCAGCTAAAATCATTAACGTATCATTCATAATACGCCATAATTCGCGATAACCAATTGCAGGGTTTGATTCAACTTTTAAGGTTGCTAGCTGTAACCAACCTGAGGTAATAGTAACCTCTTTACTTTGTGTCTCGAACAAATTTAAATCTATAAACCATTGTGGAACTTTATTTAAGGTAATACTATTTTCCCATAGCTGTTTCTTTTGGTCAGCAAGCCAAGTTAACTGTACTTCTTTATAAAAGCCACCCTCAAAGATCACATTAACCAAGGTATCAACAGTCGCTTTATCTCCTGTTTCTAGGTGAGGTTTTAACATCAAACTCAATGAGGTAACGGTATTATTTAAATCCGATTCCATCTGATTAACCATAAATGCTTTAGTCTCAGTAAACTGAAAATAGACCAAGCTCGACATCACCAATAAAAACAATGCAAATAACAGTGAATTTATCTGATTAAAAAGGGTCATTCTTTTACTCCATTTTCAATTTAGGTTGCTTTGGGCTAGAGATACCCATGCGCTGATTTAAGTCTGTCCAACGTTTAAGACGTTGTGATTTACCAGCAAGTACACCTTGACCTTTCTTTTTATTAAGCCAAAGTTGCTTACCATTAAAACTGTATACAGGGATAAGATCTTTGCGTTGTGTGGCTGGCTTTATTTTACCGTTGATATTATCTAAGATGAGAGGCACTGAACCGGGTGTTTCATAATAAGCCACTACCATATGGTATTGATCCAAAGTCACCGCTTTTACCATGGTAATACGCATCTTTTTATCAGGAATGCCAAGCTCAAGCAGGGTAAAATACTTTGCGATGGCAAAGTCTTCACAGTCCCCGCCATTGGCGCCTAAAAATTCAAGCGGGGTTGCCCAATAATTACTGACACCCCATAGTTTAATATCATCAACAAAGCGTAGTAGGTTGAAAAAGTTATTAACGTTTTCTATTTGTTTATCTTCGTCTAATCCATAAGACTTTTTCATTAAGCCAAACCAAGCTTTACCTCTCTTTTCCGCCCTTTCACCATAGTGGCTGCCTAGCGTTGAGAGAATTTTCAGTTCGTTTAAATTACTTGTTTTTTTTGCGTATAACATCGATACCATAGTCAGTAGCAAGCAACTAACTATCAGTATTTTATCAACATAAATAAAACAAGTATTTTTCACTTAGTATTATTCTTGTTCGCTATCAACA
>Ga0209395_1004357_pt1 | contig 16695 bp, 15 predicted proteins | sample GOMGulsemesocosm_3_FD_184635 | JGI IMG/M metagenome (GOLD analysis project Ga0209395, IMG submission 184635) | Methane-oxidizing microbial communities from mesocosms in the Gulf of Mexico - GOM9D Gulf of Mexico (SPAdes) (version 2) | ecosystem: Environmental > Aquatic > Marine > Cold seeps... | reverse complement strand
TAAATGCGGGGTTCATGCAGGTATTATCACCTGACCACGCCAAATTACGGGTTTATGAACGTGGTGTTGGTGAAACACGAGCTTGTGGTACAGGTGCCTGTGCGGCGGCTGTTATTGGCCAATTACAAGGAAAACTCGGCCAAGATGTGTGTATTGAGCTGCCAGGAGGTAAATTGCAAATTGCATGGCGAGGTCCCGGTACACCGGTATTTATGACTGGTCCTGCTACACATGTTTATGATGGACAGATTAATATATGATCGACGTTGAACCTTTGATGTTGAACGCGGAAACGCCTGTTATCTCAGAGCAAGATGTGATTGCTTTTTTACAGGCAGATCCGGATTTTTTCGTGCGTAATAATGACTTAGTCGATTCCTTACCTATTTCTCATGGCGCTCAAGGTAGTGTGTCTTTAGTGACATTACGGTTAGAACGACAGCGACAACGCATTGCCGATTTAGAGCAACAGTTACAGCTGTTAGTGGCCATTGCCGCTGACAACGATAAATTATTTCGTATCTATGCCGATATTTATACTGCCTTGTTTAATTGCACTTCAGTGATGCAAATGCAACGTATTTTGGTCACTCAGATCCAATCTCAATTACCACTAGCGGCTGTAAATTTACATTTAAATGAAGCTTATTTTCACCTTAAATCACAATATTTACCGTTAGCCATTTCCGCTGGACAGTTAGTGCGTATTCGTCAGAAACAATTTGCTGGCGGTGATCATTACTTTGGTCCTGTCGCTGGCGTGGATAAAGCATTACTGTTTGGTCAAGATGCCTTGGTTAATTCAGTGGCATTAATGGCGTTAGGTGAACGGGGTGAATACGGTTTGCTCGCTATTGGTAGTGCCAATGCCGATCATTATCAGGCGGGCATGGATAACTTGCTGTTAGGTCAGCTTTGTCGCATTATCTCTACCCTGTTACCGCAACTGATGCCTTCACGTGACAACTCCATCAAATAATAATACAGGTGTAGGTAGTGAGCTACCTGCACAATGTGATCTACCTGTACAATTACTTAAACCTATCGAACGTTTTTTACGTTATATCACCAGTGAACGGCAATTAAGCCTACACACAGCCCGTAATTATCGCCGTCACCTGACCTTATTCGCCGAGCAAATGCTGACGTTACCTATCACTGAATGGCGTGGGCTTGATGCTGCCCAGGTGCGTAAGTTAGCGACCTTAAATCATAAGCTAGGTTTATCGCCTCGCAGTCTAGCAACAAAATTATCTGCATTACGCAGTTTCTGTGATTACCTGGTAATGCAAGGTGATCTCACTGCCAACCCTGCGAAAGGGGTATCGGCACCACGTCAACATAAACCTTTGCCTAAGAACCTCGATGTTGATGAAATTAATCAATTATTAGCCGTGTCTAATACTGAAGACGCTGACGACCCGTTTTTAGTGTTGCGTGATAAAGCCATGATGGAGTTAATGTACTCAGCGGGTTTGCGGTTAGACGAACTGGTTAATTTGGATTTAACAGATGTTAAGTTGCGTGAAAAAACCATGCGGGTGATTGGTAAAGGCAATAAACAGCGCCAGTTACCGATTGGTAGTATCGCGATCACCGCGTTACAAGCCTGGCTAGCTGTGCGTGGTGAATATGCTGACAACACTCAACCTGCGTTATTTGTCAGTCAATTACGACGTCGTATATCTCACCGCAGTGTACAAAGCCGGATGGCCAAGTGGGGGCAGCAACAAACATTGACTAGCCATGTTCACCCACATAAATTACGGCATTCCTTTGCTACGCATATGTTGGAATCGAGTGGTGACTTGCGTGCGGTACAGGAACTGTTAGGGCATGCTAATATCAGTACCACACAAATTTATACCAGTTTGGACTTTCAACATCTGGCCAAAGTATATGATGCCGCTCATCCTCGTGCGAAAAAGAAAAGAGAAGACTGATGAAATTCTATCGACGATTACAACAGATTAAGGCCATGAGCTTCGATCTTGACGATACCTTATATGATAACTATCCAGTCGTGCGTCGCGCCGAAGCTTGGATGCACATGCATTTACGCAGTCAATATCCACACATTAGCCATTTAGATGATAATGCTTGGTTACAGTTAAAGCGTCATGTTCTTCATCAACAACCCCATTTGATACACGATGTCAGTGGGATCCGGATTGCCTGTTTAATGACATTATTTTTACGCCATGGCTATAGTGAGCAAGAGGCTGAATCTGTCGCGTATACTATTTTTGAACAAGTACTGGCGGTACGTAGCGATTTTAAAGTGCCGGAACAAACCTTTACGGTATTAGCAACACTTGCCAGTAAAATGCCGTTAATTGCGATCACTAATGGTAATGTTGATACCGATAAAATTGGTTTAACGCCATTTTTTACGGCGGTGATAAAACCGGGTAATGGGCTGAGAATGAAACCGTACCCTGATTTATTTTCATTGGCTGCAGAGAGATTAGCTTTACCACCACAACATATTTTGCATGTTGGCGATCACCTTAAATCTGATGTGGCAGGAGCGGTCACCAATGGCTTCATGTCTGCGTGGTTTAATGACCAACAACAATCGCTTATGACGAGTAATAAAGCCAGTCATTTACCTGATATTGAAATAACGCACTTGGATGAATTAACAAGCCTGTTATAATCCCTCTATTCTACTGATTAAATATACAGTCTAAGGTGACTAAATTATGGATGTATCTCTCTTACTGGACGGCCTCAACGATAAACAGCGTGATGCTGTTGCGGCACCACAATCGAGTATGCTGATTTTAGCGGGTGCTGGCAGTGGTAAAACCAGAGTATTGGTACATCGCTTAGCTTGGTTAATGCAGGTGGAGGAGTGCTCGCCTTATTCTTTATTAGCGGTGACATTTACCAATAAAGCCGCAGCAGAAATGCGTGGCCGTGTTGATAAGTTATTAGAAGGCCGCCAGCAAGGCATGTGGATTGGTACTTTTCATGGTATCGCGCATCGTCTATTACGCGCCCACCATTTAGATGCCGGTTTACCAGCTGAATTCCAAATTATTGACAGTGATGATCAACTGCGATTATTGAAGCGTTTGATCAAAGCCATGAATCTTGATGAGAAGCAGTGGCCGGCAAAACAAGCGATGTGGTATATCGGCGGTAAGAAAGATGAAGGTTTGCGTCCTGAACATTTACAAGCGTATGATCCGATTGAACGTACCTGGATCAAGATTTATCAAGCTTATCAAGAATCTTGTGATCGTGCTGGCTTAGTCGATTTTGGTGAGTTGTTATTACGATCGCACGAACTTTGGTTACACAAACCACATATTTTAGCCCATTATCAAGATCGTTTTTCTAATATCTTAGTGGACGAATTCCAAGATACCAATAATATCCAATATGCATGGTTACGCATGTTGACAGGCGATCGCGGTAATTTGATGATCGTGGGTGATGATGATCAGTCTATTTATGGTTGGCGTGGTGCGCAGGTCGCAAATATTCAACGGTTCTTAACCGACTTCACGGGTTCTAAAACCATTAAGCTTGAACAAAACTACCGTTCGAGCAGTAATATTTTGAATGCTGCCAATGCACTTATTGTTAATAACAGTGAGCGTATGGGTAAAGAGTTATGGACTGAAGATAACGAAGGCGAACCGATCTCATTGTATGCAGCATTTAATGAAGTCGATGAAGCGCGCTTTGTCGTCAGCCGAATTAAAGAGTGGCAAGATCAAGGTGGCTCACTCAGTGACTGCGCGATCTTATACCGCAGTAATGCTCAGTCTCGTGTGCTCGAGGATGCATTACTGCAAGAGCAACTCGCTTACCGTATCTATGGCGGGTTACGCTTCTTTGATCGTCTTGAAATTAAAGATGCGATGGCGTATATGCGTTTGAAGAATAACCGTGATGATGACGCTGCATTTGAGCGTATTGTTAATAAGCCAACGCGTGGTATTGGTGATCGTGCCTTATCACTATTACGTGATGCTAGCCGTGAGCAAGGCTCAACATTATGGCAAGCTGCGATCTATTTACTTGATAACAATTTGATCGCTGGCCGTGCGGCGAGTTCGATCCGTAAGTTTGTTGAGCTGATTTCGCAGTTGGATAACGATGTTGCCGAACTTGCCCTGCATGAACAAATTGATCATGTGGTTTTATACTCAGGGCTGAAATCCATGTATCAGCTTGAAAAAGGTGAAAAAGCGCAGTCACGTATTGAAAACTTAGAGGAGCTGGTTTCTGCTGCCCGTGGTTTTCAGATCCCCGATGATAGTGAAGAAATGACTGAGTTATCTGCCTTTTTAGCTTTTGCAGTATTAGAGTCTGCAGAGGGGCAAGCTGATGAGTTTGAAGATGCTGTGCAGTTGATGACGTTACACTCGGCTAAAGGTTTAGAATTCCCAGTGGTATTCATGGTTGGTGTCGAAGAAGGTATGTTCCCAAGTCAGCAATCGACAGAAGAAGCAGGGCGTATGGAAGAAGAGCGCCGTCTTTGTTATGTGGGTATTACCCGCGCGATGAAGAAGCTATATATCAGTTATGCGGAGTCGCGTCGCTTATACGGTAAAGAGATGAATCACCGTCCGTCTCGTTTCATTCGAGAAGTACCCGAAAAGTATATTGAAGAGATTCGTTTAAAAACTCAAATCCGCCAACCAACTCAGTTTGGGCGCTTTAGTGCGGGTTCTGAAAAAATGTCATTTGAGTCAACTGGCTATCAGTTAGGTCAACGTGTACTACATGCTAAATTTGGTGAAGGTATTGTGATGAACTATGAAGGCAGTGGTCCGCAATGTCGTATTCAAATTGAGTTTGATCAACTGGGGAGTAAATGGTTGGTAGTATCTTACGCTAGATTGCAGGCTCTATAGTCACATTCAACTTTTTATAGTATAGTTGCGCGATTTTTTAGGATAGTATCACTGCATACTGAACGCTAACTTGGATGTTAGCGCTACCCATGCGGTTACAGGGAGTTATTTTGATATTACGATTTATCGTCGCGCTAATGTGCTTATTCAGTTCATTTGCTTATTCTGCTGTTTTTAAATCTGAACATACGGCGTTATTAAAGCAATGGCTATCTGGCATGCATAGATCGACCAATGATGTGATTCAAGGACGTGAAGTTAACATCGATCTAAATATCTCTCCTATTTGGCAAGACCGTGTTGACGGTGAATGGCTATATATGGAGAGTCGTATTACTCACTCTTCAAATAAACCATTTCGTCAGCGTATTATACAATTAGTCGCCACACCAAATGGCTTGATCCGTTTATACAGTTATTCAATTCCACGTGCCTCTGACTTCGCAGGCGCTTATTATACGCCACAATTGTTAACGAGTTTGACTCAATCTCAACTCAGTATTAGTAATAACTGTGAATTACTGATTGAGTTGAAGGTAACAAATACCTTTGTTGGTGAAACGGCTCCTGATTCTTGTATTACTCATCGAACGAGCACATCATTAATGACGACATTTTTTGCTGTCTCAGAAGTGAATATTTCATTTTTAGATGGCAGTTATGATGAGCTGGGAAAATTAGTACCGGGTCTACTTGATATACCCATTACTTTTTTAAAGATTGAAGATTATGACGTGAGTAAATACGCAAAATAAGCACCTAAGGGTGCTTATTTTATATGTATCGCGAAATGCACTAAGATTTTAATCGCGCACGTTGATGGCGGTTATTTTTAAAACCATCGATGCTAAACACGACTAATCCAATCCAAATAAACACAAACGTCAGCAGTGTTTCGGTATTAACGACTTCATCATAGAGCGTGACACCAAGAATAAAGATTAATGTTGGACCTATGTATTGGAAAAAACCTAGCGTTGATAAAGGTAAGCGTACCGCTGCATGATTAAAGCAGAGTAGTGGTATTGTGGTGACAAAGGCGGCACTGAGTAACAGTAAATTCAGGTGCATACTGTTGGCACTTAAATCCGATGTTGCAGAGTCCGCGAAGATAAATAAATAAGTGGCCGCGATAGGTAGCATAATAATGGTTTCAATTAACAGACCAACTAACGCATTGAGGCGTAATTTTTTACGCAGTAATCCATAGAAACCAAAAGTACAACTTAAGACCAAGGCAACCCAAGGCAGATATCCTAGCGTGATAACTTGAATTAAGATCCCTATCACCGCAAGTAAAATAGCAACCCACTGTAATTTACGTAATTTTTCCGACAAAAATACCATGCCAAGAAAAACGTTAATAATCGGGTTAATAAAGTAACCTAAACTGGCATCGAGTAAATGATCATTATTTACCGCCCAAATGTAGGTTAACCAGTTAACACTGATTAATAATGATGTGCAGATCAGTAATAACACATTTTTAGGGACGGATAATACCGACTTTACCATTGGCCATAATTTAAAGAGGCTCAGTAACACCGCAATTAAAATACAAGACCATACCGCGCGATGGGCTAATATTTCATACGCGGGTACTTGGTTTAACTGCTTAAAGTAGAGGGGAGCCATGCCCCACATTACGTAAGCAAGGATTGCGAATATCACTCCTTGCTTAGTCTCATTGTTGGTTGTCATTACTTATACCAGTGGTTTTTATAGGTGTAGATAGATTGGTTAGCATAACAATGATGGATAAACAGGGGTAGTGATATTAATAATCTTTATTGTTGGTTATCCGACTAAATAAGTACCGGTACCAAAAGCAATGTGGATCCCTTCTTGATTGTGTAGTTCCATACGTGTAACTGCGACTTTATTACCTGAGCGAATTACGTGTGCTGTGGCGGTAAATTCATCTCCCCAACCAGGACGTAAATAGTCGACTCGCAAGTCTATCGTACCGAGTGATTTTAGATTTTTATGAAAGTTAGCGGTACTTTTTGTTTCCATGTAGGGAATAGCAGCAGCTGCCACTAGCATACCGCCAGCGACATCAAGCAAACTGGCCGTTACACCGCCATGGAGTATTTTCCGGATAGGATTACCAATCAATTTATCATCCATGTTGATGCGTAATTCTATACTGTCAGTGGTGTAGTTGGTGATACGCATGCCGAGTAGATCGTTAAATGGCATTTGGTTCATAAACATATCACTGATGAAATCCAACATTTGCTGCTCAGTGAGTTCTTGATCAATTACATCTTGCTCTGTCATTGTTTGCATGCGTCCTGCTTAAACTGTATGTGCTATTAAATAGAGGGTTTTAATAATCGAGTTACGTTAAGGTAGCTCACTTTCATCGGAAATACACCTTAAATTAATTATTCAGCAGATATTATTTTATGAAGGGCTGGGTTCTGGTATCAATATTATGCCTTGGTAACCGGTTAATGTGATTTTATTTATTCGTTTACTTAGGCTGCCATCAGCTTTAAGACGTCGGTAATATCCGGGTAAGTCTAGGGTTACCTTTGCTTGCTCACTGAAATGTTTATTGCTGCCATGACGGTCGGTATAATAAAGTATTAAGCCATGTTGATAGCGTCGAGCGATGACAGCTGCTGCTGGTGGCTGGGGTTGCTGCCTGGGTAATATGCTGTTGGCTTGACGATAAAGATAAAACCAATGGCTTGGGGTGATTGCTAGCGCTTGATTATTCACTATGAGTTTCGTATCGACGCTGGTCGCCATCATATTATTCCCTTTATCGAAATAGCCGACAGGAGGGTAATTATCGAGAGCTGAAATCGGTTGACCAATGTTATAGCGTAACATTGCAGTGGGTTGGTAAGCGATATTGCTTGGAATGCCAGGTTGGTAATAATTATCGGCATGGGTATTTTTACTCGAGTAATAAAAACTATTATTCCATTGCTGATAAAAATCCAGTAGGGGGTTATTTAGTAAGTAGAAAATAGCTAGATTGGTGCTTTGATCATACTGCCAGTTTGCTTGACTATGGCCTTGCCAACGTACTTTACCGCCTTTACGCATATGTGCCATTAGCACGCTACGCTTACCCTGTGCACTTAATAAGAAGTGCTCCCAGCGTTGTAGTAACCCGTGTCGTTGTGATAATCCGAGACTGGGATGAATGTAATCTTCACGTACAAAAAAATTAAACCCTGCGATTAGTGGTTGTAAGTCGGGTTGGCTAAATAGGTTTAAGTCAGAGATATTGGCACCAATCCAAGCTTGTGGGTCTGTTTGTTGTAAGTGTTGATTAAAGGCACTGAGACTCTGCCAATAAAATTTACCAGCTTGTCGCACTGGGAGTTGTAACTCGAGAATATTCCCTCCTGTAGACGTGGGAAATTGAGTGCTGTTCGGGACTCGGTAAAGTGAGTCATTATAAGCACCTCGATGGCCTTGTTGTTGCCACTGTTGATAAAGATAGTCTGTTAGTAAAGTACGACTGAGTGCAGAGAATAAATTAACGTAGCACAGCGCTGATTTTTCATTCCACATTCTTCCCAACGGTATTAAACGCGCCTGATAAGGTAAGCGAGCACTGGCATTATTATTTAAACGTTGCAGGTATTCACTATCATCAATATAGCCATCTTTATTACTATCGTTAATGGGATCCCAGCCGGGGATGGTGACATAGTACTTTTTTGATTTTTTGGTAAATTGATACCAACTTGGTAAGCTGAGTTTAGTTAACGTTAACCCCGTAACTGGATTATTAATCTCAATTTTCAATACATAAAAACGGGCGTGTTTGACTTTTAATTGGGCACTTAATTGCGAACTGAGTTGTGGCGAAATACTGACTCTGGGCCAACGTTGAGGTGGCTGCCAGCGGCTGTTTAATGTCGATCTCAGAGGTTGAGTTATCAATGGCTGCCAAGCATATTCAAGTGTTTTTTTTGTTATATCTCGTGTTGCATAGGAGATTGTTATGTTGCTACTTTTGAGTTGTTGACCATTAAACTTGATATCTAAACCCATTAATTTTTCTGACGAGAATAAATATAAGGTTTGGTTTTTTTTTAGCGTTAACGGTTGTTGTATTGGCATGTTGAGACGCTTGATGCGGCCTTGTTGCATCAGCGTTGAAGGTTGTTGAATGGCAACAAACTCGGGTGTGCCGTAAAGTGGCGTATGCGCACCATGAGTGTTGTTAGGTATTTCAAATTGGGTGTCATGTTGAAAGTGTAGAAACAGTGATTCATAGTCTTGCTGCTTTAGGGCTATCCAATGCCGCAATTGCTGTTCTTTTTGACCCATCTTCCAATCTAATTTCTGGCTATACATATAACCCAGCTCGGTAATATTGTTGGTATTATATTGTCCATAATGTCCCCCAATACTGATGTCGGCATGGGTATCTTCCCATTGTGATACTGCGGTGGCAGAGTTAAATTGTTGCTGTAGCTGAGGTGCTGTTGCAGCTTGCTGCTGACCAGTGATGACCCAAGCGGTACCTGCAGAAGGGTAAACCTGACTGACTGCGACAGAGGTTAGTGAGATGAACATGAGTAAACTAGCGCTGCCGCCAATAAGATACCTATACATAAATCATGTGTCTCACACCATTCACGTATTTTGAATGTCGTGATGGGTTAAGCGGGCAGTGACTGACTAAGTCACTGAGTAGACGTTCATGTTGTGCTTGGCACTTTAATTCTAAAAGAACATAGTCACCCATTTTACGTGAGCGAGTGGTATTCGGTTTACTCCAATAGCGCTGATCGTATACTTCCATATTACTATCAAGTGTCGCTCGTATTCGCCCACAAAAGCTGATTAGATATTGGCGCTTATAACGGCCTAGTAATATTGGGTACGTTTGGCTGTCCCATTCTGACAGAGCTTGCAGAGATAGCTGAGATTGGCAGTGCTTAATGTGTTCTGACCAACTGATATTGGGATCATCAAAGTTGAGCTGTAAAGGATAAATGACTTTATAGCCTTTACCGCTACGGCGTTGCTTAAACTCAAGCTTTGCTTTGCCTGCGTTAGTAATATCGTGATACCAACGAATACGCATCTTGTTGCGATTGCTAATACCGGTGAGATTCTCGGCAAAGCAAGCCATTTGGTAGCTGTCAAAATAAACACTATTTACATGTTGCTCTGGGTGATGTTGGCGAAACCCCATGGATGATAGTCTCAACCAAGATAACATGTACTCTAAGCGGTTAAGCGGGATCGGTATTTTAATTTCAAAGCGATAGTCTTGAGTCATTTGGGTTTATCCGAGCGCATGGAGCTAGTATAAAGTTTTTTTACATTTAACTTTTTAGCTGTTTGTTGTTGGCCATCTAACGATAAATAGTTATTTTTCTGGAGCATGCTGATGTTACTGCAGTTATCACAGTTAAAGTTCGACGCTTGTAAACGAGCGCCACCAAAGAATGGTTTTTTCATATAAGACATGAAGAGATAATGCTTTATATCGACAGCATTAATATCGGCAGCGATAACTTGTGAGCCATCTTTCGCGACAATACCAAATGCCGCGTTACTCACTTGGATATTCACGGCATCAACACTGCTGTGCTCGCCTGCTGAAATGGCTTTATCACGGATCTGATTAAATTTGCTATTACGTACGATGATGTTTGAACCACTAATATCGATGGCATCGCCACCAGATCTCACCCCGACCGTGTTGAATTGACTGTCACTGATTGTGCCTTTACAAAAATCACAATCAAAGCCATCTGAATAAGCATTTTCGATGATTAACTTCGTCAAATTAAATTTACTATTAATCATGTTTAGAGCATCTTCAGAACGGTTATTTCGCAAGGTGATATTACTGGCATTCAGGTTGACATCGTACATGTATAGCGCCCCTCTTGGTTGCCAATTACCTTGTTTTGGGCTGGCACTGGCTACCATATCCAAATGTTGGATTGTTGATTTACTGCCTGAGCCAAATACCGCAATACCTTGCCAGGTTTTTTTACTACTTGCGGTGAGCGTGACCGGATATTGAGTACTGCCATCAATATCAAGTTGCCCGAAAATAAGCATGCCTGCATTTTTGCTGAAACGTAAATTGGTATTTTCCGGTATATATACTCGGGTATCTTCTGGGGTGATGAGGTAATCATTAATTTGCCAATTGCCGGGTTTGAAATACCAACCATCTTGTTGCACTTGAATAAAGTCATATTTAGCAAGTACATCAGACTCTTGCAGCATAGGCAGAGGCCGAGGTAAAAAGCTCGTGGCAGATGCATTTAATTCAAAGCGATATGTTTGGAGTTTTTTGTTATTTTGGCGACTGAGTAATTTAATATTATACGCTTGATCATTATCGATGATTAAGCTGCTGTCAGATTGGTTGCTGGTTAAGGTAAAAGGTAATTCAGGTGCATCAATTAAACTGATTTCACTGCCCCATTTATCACTGACCACTATGTCAATAATAGAGACAGCTGCTTGATTATTATTACGTAATTGCAGTTGTTTTTCATTGTTGCTATAGCGGAACTGACTCGCCAGATCCCAAGGTAATTCCGCACTGAATGTATCGACATGGCGATGCCAGTCTGTTGGCATGGTGGGGAGTGATTGACAACCGTTTGCTAAACATCGTGCGTGGGCCGTTAAACTATCGAAATTATAGCTTTGCAGTAATGGTGAACCATGCTGCATTTTTTTAATGACTTGCTGCTGTAAAATGTTTAATTGCTCAGGTAATTTTTTGTTGTTAACAAGGGTGATAAGGTGATTGAGCGCTTTATCGTATTGGTCTTTTACTTTGTCATCGTCAAGCATGGCTTGGATCAGTGGGAATTGGGCACTGACGGGCTGTAATAAAATTTTATCCGGTACCGGAGATAATGCTTCATCACTTTGGATTGGTTCAAGTTTGGCGGTATGTGGGTTGTAATAAAAACGTAAGTTGTTCCAACTAAAAGCATGCCACGCTGACCACAGATCGACGGTTGCTATGTATTGGCCAAGTTTACGGCTGTCAAAAACATCGGATGCTTTGCGGCGTTGATTAAGAAAGTCACTAAGTAAGGTTAAAGCGATCTTACGCTGTTTATTTAAACTCGGGTCACTGATCGCGTCACGTTGTTGAAATACTTTGGGACGAAATATTTTGTGTAATTGGCTATTGTCTTCATTTTGTGTGGCTTGCTCTAATTTTAGGATGAGTCCCTCGGTACGGTTATTATTGGCGAGCAACTCTTTGGCGAATACTTCTTCTAATAACATTAATCCCCAAGGTGTGCCGTTAACCGTCAGGTTTACTGGGGTATGCTGAGGTGAAATAATATCAAATCCGGCCACTTCTAAGGTTTTTGTGAATAATAACGGTGCGTGATTACCGCGTACATTTGGGCTGAGCAAAGCAAATCGTTTTACTTTTAATAGACTGCTTTTACCTTTTAATTCGACACGTAATGACCATCGCTGTGGCGCTGCGACATGATCTAATAAATCACCTTGGAGACGTACTTTGGCGCTATATTTGTTTTTTAAGTAACTGACACTGGCTTTGACTTCAGAGCGCTGGGTGGGGATCTGACCTTCCTTTAATGCTTGTTTTCGATCGGCGACCAAGCGCATCCAATCTTGGTATTTAATATCAAGCTGTAAGTTAGGGATATTATTATCGGCGTTGAGGTATTTTAGCGGTGCATTAAGCAGGGCGTTTAATAGTTGTTTATTTTTGGTATTGCTGTCAGTACTGTGTGCAACAAAACCATGCTGGATAAGCCAGTTTTTAACCGTTTTCGGTGATGGGGTGACGAGCAACAATATTAATAACAACCCACCTATCGTGTACCAACGATCGCGTTTTGCAAACCGTGATCTGTTTTCAGATAGGAGCATGGCTACACCCCTGCGATGTTATGTTGTTCGAGTAAAGATAACGCAACTCCTGGATATCGATGCTCTAATGCTTCAAATAAATTATCTAAATGTTCACTGTTGGCAAAAGAGATAAAAAAGGTGGCTTCAACAAGCCGTTGCTCATGATCATAGCGGCGTAAATCACTGCGGGTGGTATGGGTGGTGAAGATTTCTTGCAGTTCACTGATACTCACTCCGCTTTCACCTTCATGCTGGTGGCGTAATGATAAGAAAATGCCTTTTTCGCCATGATGGTCTGTTTTGGAATGTCTAATAAAGCTCACCAGTATTAAGGTGGTAATACACGCTGTGATTGCGGCTGTGGTTTGGCCTGCTCCCAGAGCGACAGCAATACCAATATTTAAAAATAAATATAGGAGTTCTTCAGGTTCTTTGATCGGGGTACGGAAACGTACAATTGATAACGCGCCCACTAGGCCTAGTGCTAGTGCGAGAGATGCTTTGACGATAGAGATAATCAAGATAACTGTCAGCATAAGTAAGGGAAATAAACGAGAGAAGTCTTGACGGTTACAAAATGAAGAGGCGAAATAGCGGAAGTGCGCACCTATAACCCAAGATAAAGCAAAACCTATCACTAAGTTCATCAGTAATGGTGCAAGCATGACACTTGCGAAAGGGAAGAACATGTCCTGAACTTCGTTTGGCAAAAACGCGGCGATAGCAGGGTTAATTTGTTCCACAGTAGACTCTCCTTGTATGTGGGTACGCGTAAATATATAACTATTTTTTATACTGTTACGATCCAGTGTAGGCAATATTCTGTATATTGATGACTACAGTTGAATAATTCACACTAATTTTGTTTTAGTAGCATTTGTTTAGTACATGCATATCCTGCTAAAATTGCCGATTAGGTTATTTACAAAACAACCCAAATTGAATTAAACCGAGAACGAACTATCATGACAGCATCTGTTTCAACTCTTCCCTCTGCTCAGCAAGTACTTGAGAGCGTCTTTGGGTATCAACAATTCCGTATGGGTCAGGAAGACGTGATCGCACATGCTGTCGCAGGACTCGATAGTTTAGTTATTATGCCTACGGGTGGCGGTAAATCATTATGTTATCAAGTCCCCGCATTAGTGCGTGGTGGATTAACGATAGTGTTAAGCCCGTTAATTTCGTTAATGAAAGATCAGGTTGATGCATTACGAGCCAGCGGTGTTTCTGCTGCGTATATGAATTCAACGTTGGCGCGACAAGAGTCTGCGCAAATTTTTAATGATTTAAATAATAACCGTCTACAAGTATTGTATTTATCGCCTGAACGTTTGATGGTTGGCGATTTTTTACAGTATTTACAGCAGTTACCGATCAGTTTATTTGCCATTGATGAAGCCCATTGTATTTCGTCTTGGGGTCATGATTTTAGACCTGAATACAATGAGCTAGGCAAATTGAAACAGCTGTTTCCAAATGTGCCTTTGATGGCATTAACGGCCACGGCAGACGATGCAACACGCTTAGATATACTGAATCAATTGCAAATGAACGATCCGAAAGTGAGTATGTCGAGTTTTGATCGACCTAATATTCGCTATTCGCTGGTGGAAAAATTTAAAGCATTAGATCAGTTAAAACGTTATGTAAAACAACAAGACGGTGTCAGTGGTATTGTTTATTGCACAAGTCGCAAACGCGTTGAAGAAGTGGCGGAAGGGTTAACTCGGGCAGGGTTTGATGCCAAGCCTTATCATGCCGGTTTGTCCCAACAAGAGCGTCAAGATACACAAGAAACCTTTATTCGTGATGAATTGGATATTGTGGTGGCGACAGTCGCATTTGGGATGGGGATCAATAAGCCCAACGTGCGGTTTGTTGTGCACTACGACTTACCAAAAAATATTGAATCATATTATCAAGAGACAGGCCGAGCTGGGCGTGATGGTTTACCCGCAGAAGCGTTATTAATGTTTGATCCCGCCGATATTATGCGGGTACGTTATATGGTTGAACAAACTGAAAACGAACAGCAGCAACGTGTTGAAATGCATAAACTTAATACTATGGTGGCATTTGCCGAAGCGCAAACGTGTCGTCGTCAGGTACTACTGAATTATTTTGGTGAGTTTAATGATAGAGCCTGTGGTAACTGCGATATTTGTTTAGATCCGCCGAAACGTTATGATGGCGCTAAAGATGCACAAATGGCATTGTCGTGTGTTTATCGTGTTGGTCAGGCATTTGGTATGGGGTATGTTGTTGATGTATTAAGAGGTTCGCAAAATCAACGGGTGAAAGAGCGTGGGCACGATAAGTTATCGACATTTGGTATTGGTAAAGATAAATCACAAGAGCATTGGTTGAGTGTGTTACGCCAATTAGTGCATAGCGGATTATTATTACAAAATATTACCCGTAGTTCGGTATTACAGTTAACAGAAGCCGCGCGCCCAGTATTACGTGGTGAGCAAGAACTCGAATTAGCTGAACCTCGATTACAACCGATTACGAATGTTGATAAAGCACCAAAACGCAGTAGTCGTATTGCTAACTTTAATTATGACCGTAAGCTGTTTGCTGCACTGCGTAAGTTACGTAAAGATATTGCCGACAGTGAAAATATCCCACCTTATGTTGTATTTAATGATGCTTCATTAGCTGAAATGGCAGAAATAAAACCACAAAATGAAGCTGAAATGTTGGACATTAACGGTGTTGGTCACGTTAAATTAGAACGTTTTGGACGTCAATTTTTAACTAAAATAGCGTCTTACGATTAACATTACAGATTGATCGTATTTAAGGATAAAACAATGAATTGGACACTGGCAGCACAACAAGCAACAGATAATATTTTGATGTTAGAACATGACGCTGTGAGCTTTGAGAACTTTACTACGCTTGCACCTAAATTAGTTACGTTATTGGATGCGCGAGTATGTGATAAAAATTGGGGGGCAGATCGCCACGCTTGGATGCTGGAATATAAAGATATTAATTTGTTGTTTGAATTTGAAGATTACACATGCAGTGCATGGCTTGCTGTTACCCGTGAAGAAGACCAGGGTATTTTTGCTGAAATAGCAAAAAAGTTAGTGTAGGCACCGAATTATAATATCAATTAAAAATACTCTTCTTCGTTGAACCATAATTCTGCTTGTAATGTGGTTGAGAAACTTTCGACAGAAATGGGATTGATCGCCTCAATGGTTGTTGCAATCGAGTGCAGCCATTTGGGTTCAGAAACCAAGGCTATTTTATGCCAATATTGCCAGTATTTTATTCCCATCATGGCATCATCAATTAAGGCATGAAATTCAAAACCTGAAAAGTCATTTGCAAATATTATGCAGACGTTTATCTGACTGTGCTGTTTAAGAATATCGGTTATGACGGGTTCTAATACATTTTCATAATCACTGTGAGTGATGGTTTGAGACAGATTTATAAACAGATTAGCTTCAGAAAGATTGATGATAGTGATCATGGACATCTCCGAGTAATTGAATGTCCTTAGTTAATGGAAGGCAGTAACTTGGGGCGCACAGCGGCTAACATTCATGACGATGCACTAATTATAGTCGCTATTTGCTAATAGTAATTAACCCGTCGTTATTACCTTATCGACTCTTCACAATAAACATACTGATAAGTACACTGACAATAATAAAGGTGAGGGCGATGACACTAAATGAGGCAATGCCGACCGTGTCTGAAAAAAGATCGCTTAAAAGTTTAGTCCAAATTTCCATCGTGTACGTCCTCTCATTTATGCAGTATCAGTTAATAGTAATACTTGTATGGGTAAGTAATAATTACTTATTTATGAGTAATACTACCGTTTCCTATGTTTGATAAACTGATCCAGATCAGTGAATCGTTTTGTTATGGTTATGTTATTTTTAAAGTGTGATGACGGCATATGATGACTCGTTTTTTGCATTCTTATCAGGCTTGG
>Ga0209395_1004356_pt1 | contig 16695 bp, 10 predicted proteins | sample GOMGulsemesocosm_3_FD_184635 | JGI IMG/M metagenome (GOLD analysis project Ga0209395, IMG submission 184635) | Methane-oxidizing microbial communities from mesocosms in the Gulf of Mexico - GOM9D Gulf of Mexico (SPAdes) (version 2) | ecosystem: Environmental > Aquatic > Marine > Cold seeps... | reverse complement strand
TTATTCTTCTTTTTCTCTCCGGTTGTGCCACTTTAGGGGTAATGGAGTTTGATAAGCTTTATGGTACTAGCCATGTTGATAATCGCCTTACGCAACCCAAAGCCACAACCGCACAAGCAATACATTTCAACCAACAGATTCAACCAATCATAGAAAATCGCTGTGTAGTTTGCCACGGTTGTTACGATGCACCTTGTCAGTTGAAAATGGAAAGTAGAGCAGGTATTGAGCGTGGTGCCAACAAGGCTATAGTTTATAGTGGTGAACGCTTACTTACAGCAAAAGTTAGTGATAGCCTAAGTAAGCTAACCGAGTTAAATAGCGATAGTTTACAACCTCTGCGCCAGCAAGGTTTCTTCCCGGTATTAAATGAGCGCCAGCAAACAGAACATGCAAATACCCACGCCAGTCTGTTTTATCAAATGTTGACACTAAAAAAACAACACCCATTACCTGATGAGCCAATACTTAATAGTAGCTTTGATGTATCGCTTGATAGAAGTCAGCAATGTCCAACTATTGAAGAGTTTGCCCAATATAAAAGTAAATATCCTCTTGGTGGTATGCCTTACGCTTTGCCGGCATTAACAGATAAAGAGCATAATCAGCTAACTGACTGGTTGGCCCTAGGGGCGATTATGCCTGAGACTATGCCACCAACAGCAGCAGAGCAGATAATGGTTGATCGCTGGGAGACGTTATTCAACGGAACTTCAGCGAAAGAACAGCTTATCGCCCGTTACTTGTTTGAACACCTATACCTAGCAAACTTATATTTTGATAAACAAGGTTCAAGCTACTTCAAACTGGTACGCTCAAGTACACCAAGTGGTCAAAAAGTTAAAGTAATCACAACCAGGCGACCTTTTGACTCTCCCTATATTGATAGCAAGCAAAAGCCTGTTATCAATGACCCTAAAGTCTTTTATCGACTGATTAAACATAACGATACTATTATCGCTAAACGCCATATGCCCTACCCCTTTGGTAAGGCTAAGCTTGCCCGCCTTACCGAGCTTTTTTATCAGCCCAGCTATCAAGTTAACAAACTACCTGATTACCAGCTAGCTAATGCGTCAAACCCCTTTAAGACCTTTCAAACATTACCAGCAAAATCTCGCTATCAGTTTTTATTAGATCAAGCACAGTTCTCTATTATGAACTTTATCAAAGGACCTGTTTGCCGAGGTCAAATAGCCTTAAATGTTATTGAAGATAATTTTTGGGTATTTTTTCTAAGCCCTGATAATTTTGATAACTACCCGAGCACTGATTTTATCGATGCTAATACTGACTTGCTGCAGTTACCGGCAGGTACCAGTGACAAAACAATATCGTTACTGTACTGGCGCCAATATGCGAAACGGCAGCAAGAGTATGTTAAAAACAAAGTTGCTTACATTGAAACACTTAACTTACAGCCTAATGATCTTAATCTTGATTTAATTTGGTCTGGAGAAGGTAATCCTAATGCTAGTCTGACAGTATTTAGACATTTCGATAGTGCTTCAGTACTGCAAGGCTTTGTTGGCCCCAAGCCAAAAACGGCTTGGTTAATTAGCTATCCTATACTTGAGCGTATCCATTACTTATTAGTGGCTGGCTTTGATGTTTATGGCAATGTTGGTCATCAATTAAAAACCCGTTTATACATGGATTTTTTACGTATGGAGGCAGAAAGTAATTTCATTAGCCTATTACCGAAAGAACAACGTAAAACCGTACATGAACATTGGTATCGAGATACCAGTGATGACATTAAAGACTATATATTTTCGGATGATTTTTACCAGTTACCTGAAACAGGTATAGACTTTCAAAGCACTAAGCCAAAAGAAGAGCTTTACCAGTTAGTCGCTAAGCACACCAATAACAAACAGGTCAATCACTATGATCTTGCGACGTTTGAGAAAAACAACACAGATAAACAAATGGCTAATTTAAGAACCTTGCCTAATAAACATGTCTCTTTATTACCACAAGTCAGTTATGTCATGGTATCTGATGGTAATAAAAAACAGGTTTATAGCTTAATTACTAACTCCGCACACAGTAATGTTGCGCACTTGTTTTCAGAAGAAAATAGACGTTTACCTGATGAAGATAATTTAGCAGTGTTACGTGGCATTGTTGGCACTTACCCCAATGCATTTTTTAAAGTAGATCAAAGCCAGTTAACTGAGTTTGTTAACACCTTAACAAATATTAAAACAGAACAAGATTACCGTAAACTTAAAGACCAGTTTGCTATCCGTCGAACGAACCCAGCGTTCTGGTCATTTGCCGATGAGTTACATGTTTGGTATAAATCTTACCAAGAAACGTCTTCAGGTTTACTTGATTTTAATCGTTTAGAGAATCGCTAATAAGTTGCGTAAACACCAAGGTAATACCCTGTAACAAAATACTGCCGCTTGCCTCATATCTCAATGAGGCAAGCCATAGTCTTGTCTGTACCACTTCTGCTACACTGCTAATCGATTTAGAAATAACAATGCCAATATGCAGCCTAATATTAGGTACGTAATTGCCTATTGCTCACTTCGATTAGCGAGATTCAAATGAACAAACAAAGCCTTTTCTTGACCAGTATCTTGGTCACTAGTATTTTAGCCGGTTGTACTGGTAACAGTGTAGAGCAAAATTCAGATATGACGTCATCAAGCCAAATGAAAAAAATTAGCTACCCTGTCACTCATAAGGGTGATGTAGTTGATAATTACTTTGGAACAGACGTTGCCGATCCATACCGCTGGTTAGAAGATGATCGCAGCGAAGAAACTGGCGCTTGGGTTACCGCTGAAAACAAAGTGACATTCGATTACTTGGCACAAATTCCATACCGCGATCAACTTAAGTCTCGATTAGCTGAATTATGGAACTACGAGAAAGTAGGAGCACCTTTTAAAGAAGGCGCCTTCACTTATTTTTACAAGAATGATGGCTTACAAAATCAATATGTTATTTATCGTCAAAAAGACGGTGGTGAAGCTGAAGTATTCCTAGACCCAAACTCTTTTAGTGAAGATGGAACCACCTCTTTAGGTCAATTAAGTTTTTCTAAAGATGGCTCGAGTGCCGCTTATGCTATTTCAGAAGGTGGCAGTGACTGGCGTAAAATAATTGTTATTGATGTTGAAACTAAAGAGCAATTAGAAACACCATTAATTGATGTTAAGTTCTCTGGAATTTCATGGTTTAAAAATGAAGGTTTCTACTACTCAAGTTACGACAAGCCAAAAGGCAGTGAGTTATCAGCTAAAACCGATCAACATAAACTTTATTACCATGAGCTAGGCCAAGCGCAAAAAAATGACAAAGTCATCTTTGGTGCTACAGCAGCAGAAAAACACCGTTATGTCGGTGGTGATGTTACCGAAGATAACCGTTACTTATTAATATCTGGTGCGGTATCAACTTCAGGTAATAATCTTTATTTAAAAGATTTAACTAAACCTAACAGCCCATTAGTGACTATTGCTGATAACTTTCTTGGCGATACATACGTCATTGAAAATGAAGGTGATAAGCTTTTCTTAGTGACTAACATTGATGCTCCAAACAAAAAGATAGTTACCGTTAACGCCAAAGCCCCGACACGTGAAAACTGGAAAGACTTAATTCCTGAAACTGAAAATGTTTTAAGTGCTTCAACCGGTGGCGGCTACTTCTTTGCTGAATATATGGTTGATGCAATATCTAAAGTTGTTCAATACGATTACCAAGGTAAGCAAGTTCGTGAAGTAGAATTACCTGGCGTTGGCAGTTCAAGCGCCCTTTCAGGTGAGAAAGATTCAAAAACGTTATATTACTCTTTCAGTAACTACAAAACACCAGGCACTATCTATAGCTACAACATAGATAAGGGTGAAAGCGATGTTTACCGTAAGTCTGGTGCTAAGTTCGATAGCACTGCCTATGAGTCAAAACAAGTATTCTATCCATCAAAAGACGGTACTAAAGTACCAATGATCATTACTTATAAAAAAGGTCTTGAGCTTAATGGTAAAAATCCAACTATTTTGTATGGTTACGGTGGCTTCAATGTGAGCTTAACACCAAGATTTAGTGTTTCTCGTGCTGTATGGTTAGAGCAAGGTGGCATTTATGCTGTTGCGAACTTACGTGGCGGCGGTGAATACGGTAAGAAATGGCATAAAGCGGGTACACAACTAGACAAGCAAAACGTTTTTGATGACTTTATTGCTGCGGGTGAGTACCTAATTAAGCAGGACTACACTTCAAGCGATTACCTAGCAATTAATGGTGGTTCTAATGGTGGTTTATTAGTTGGTGCAGTCATGACTCAACGTCCTGATCTAATGAAAGTAGCCTTACCTGCTGTTGGTGTATTAGATATGCTGAGATACCATACCTTCACTGCAGGTGCTGGTTGGGCATACGACTACGGTACAGCTGAGCAAAGTGAAGAGATGTTCTCTTACTTACAAGGCTACTCACCAGTACATAATGTTAAAGCTGGTGTGAGCTATCCAGCAACTATGGTAACTACTGGTGATCATGATGACCGCGTAGTACCTGCTCATTCATTTAAGTTTGCTGCTGAATTACAAGCAAAACAAGCTGGTACAGCACCAACGTTAATCCGCATTGAAACTAATGCAGGACACGGCGCAGGCACACCTGTATCTAAAACTATCGAGCAATATGCTGATATTTATGCATTTACTTTATTCAACATGGGTTTTGACAAGCTACCAAAGTAACTTTATTAAGCGGTAGTCAATTCAGTCTACAGCTATAAAAACTGTATTTTAAATGGCGATTAACTAGTTTTAGTTAATCGCCATTTTTTTTGCATTTATCCGTTAACCGATTAAAGACTGATCTCGATCAAGTACTTGAGTAAATTAGTCAGGTACTATCATTACATAATTATTGATTTGAACTTAATTTAAAAATAACTGGAGTAAATTATGGGTTGTTGTGGTGGTTGTGGTGGCGAAGGCCATGATGAAAAAAAAGAGCAAGAACAAGCTCAAACTAACGAAAAATCAACTGAACAAACTGAAGCAGCTGAGAAAGCATAACTTAGTAAGATAAGTCTAAGCCTTCTTGTCCTGGGCTAGCTCAGTTTTCATTGCTTCAGCAGCAAAAGCGATGCTAAATAAAAAACCACTCAACTTTTAAGTTCAGTGGTTTTTTTGTCTTAACATAGATTCTAGGGATATTGAGAAAGTCCTGTTTATCGCTAGCTTTGATTGCCTAGCTAGCTTTCTTTTTTCTCGAAAAGCCAATGCCAGCAAGTGCTAAACCAACTAAGGCAATTGAAGTAGGCTCAGGAATACTATTACCTGTAGACGCTACATCAACGGTCATACCATTCCAAGCAGCACCTGTGTTATAAATATCACCAATGTCGAGCATTGAAAAAGATACCGAGGTGATATCATAGAAATTCACATTCTGAACACCCACCCCACCACTAATAAACTTACTACCATTAGATGCCGTTAATTCAAGTAGACCATAATTATAAAAATAACTCAGATCAATATCAATAAGATCAAAAGCATTGCCATCAAAACTTAATGTTAAGTCATTGTTATAGCTTGAGTTAGGTAAACCATTATGAAATCCCATAGCGCCGCCGCCATAGTTATCATCAAAATGATTACCGGCTAAATCTGCAACTAAAGTAAAGCCATCTTCAGTATAGCTAGTAAGTGCATTGCCAGTACCAACAGTAACGCCACTTGTGAAATCTAAGGTTAGTGGAGTTGCATGTACTGCGCCAGTTAAAGCCAAGCCGGCAATAGCGGTAATAATTTTTTTCATTTTATATCCATTTAAAAAGTTAAACCTATTTTTTGCTTCCTGTAGCACTTTTCATACCAAAAACATAAGCAACTGATTTTATTGTACAATAAAACAAGTTGTTAATGTTTAACTTCTCTATTGTAATAAAGGTGTAAAAAAAACAGACAGCTAACTCGTTCTATTTATGAAAGTAATCTAAAAAAACATAATATTAGCCTTGGTTATGCTCTTTAATCAAAGTTAAAAATGGTTTGCCATAACGAGATAGTTTCACATCACCTATACCACTGACACTAAGCATTTCACTCGAGGTTTTTGGCTGAATACGAGCAAGCTCTGACAAAGTCGCATCATTAAAAACAATAAAAGGTGCAATATCTTCCCCATCAGCGATTGCTTTACGTAGCTCACGTAATTTAGCAAATAACACACGGTCATAACTCTTTTGTGGTGTTTTTTGTTGCCAGTAACTCGCTTTTTGCAACCGTGGACTTGCCAGCATTAATGGCTCTTCACCTTTCAAAGCACTACGTGAAGCTTCAGTTAAACATAAAGTAGATTCTTGCTCTATGTCTTGCTGTAAGTAACCTAAATGAATAAGCTGACCAATAATGGTAAACCAATAACCTGCGGTTTTCCCTTTACCTAACCCAAACGTTGAAACTTCGTGATGCTCAAGTTGTTTGACCTTTGCACTTGCCTCACCACGCAGTACATCAATGACATGATTAATATCACCTTGCTGCTTGATTCTAAAGACACATGACAATACTTTTTGTGCTTCTATGGTGCCATCAAACTGACTCGGTGGGTCAAGGCAAATATCACAGTTGCCGCAACCTTTTTCGGTATATTCAGCAAAGTAATTAAGTACAACTTGACGACGACAAGTTTGTGCATCAATAAAAGCATCCATGGCGGCAAAACGCTGCATTTCAACATTTACTCGCTGTGGATTATCACCTTCACTAATGCGCTTCTTGATACGAGCTACATCTTTATCGTCAACTAAAAATAGTGCTTCTGCTTCTAGACCATCTCGACCTGCTCGACCAATTTCCTGGTAATATGATTCAAGTGTGCGTGGTGGTTCATAATGAATAACATAGCGTACATTAGGTTTATTGATACCTAAACCAAAAGCAACAGTCGCGACAACTATTTGAATATTATCTTTGGTGAAGCCTTCTTGCACCATAGAGCGTATTTCAGTTTCTAAACCGGCATGATAAGCCGCACAATTAATGCCACTTGCCCCTAAGTACTTAGAGAGTTTTTCAACTTGCCAACGACTATTACAATAAATAATACCGCTATCTTCACCTTTCTTTTTGATATACCCCAACAATTGTTTTTCACCGTTATATTTAGGTGCCAAGGTGAAACGGATATTAGGGCGATCAAAACTATCAAGGTGGATATAAGGGTTATTCAGGGTTAACTGATTTAAAATATCTTTACGGGTAGTAACATCAGCTGTTGCCGTTAATGCCATAACTGGCACTGAAGGAAAGTTTTGCTTTAGACACTGTAGTTTTGTATAAGCAGGTCTAAAGTCATGACCCCACTGAGAGATACAATGCGCTTCATCAATAGCAAACAAGCTTAATGGTAAGTCACTCAAGTTTCGTAAAAAGTAATAATTAGTAAGTCGCTCTGGTGCCACATAAAGTAGCTTAATTTTACCTTGTGCCAAGCGAGCAAAGATATCGTTTATTTCTGTTTGCTCTAAGCTAGAATTGATAAATGCTGCAGATATTCCCTGCCTTGTTAAACCATCAACCTGATCTTTCATCAAGGCAATAAGAGGTGAAACTACAACAGTAACCCCAGGTAATAACACCGCAGGTAATTGATAACATAATGACTTACCGCCACCCGTAGGCATTAAGACTAGTGAATCCCTACCTTGTAATAAGGTATTAATAATCTCGGCCTGCCCCACACGGAAGCTTTCATAACCAAAGTGATGTTTTAACGTTTCCAGCAGTAATGCATTAGGATCAGAGCTAGTTTTTGCTGTTGTTAGCGAGGTACTCAAGGAACAATCGATAATTTGTATTGGGAATAATAACGTTATTTTAACTCAGCCCAGCAGTGAATAGCTAACACAGAAATCATTTTTTTTGATAAGCCTCTTTGTTGTATCTCTTAAAAATAATCGATAACAGAGACTAAAGTAAATAGGATAGAAATATCATGTTTATTTACAGAGCTCCAGAGCAGGTATTCATAGAGGTAGATTAGGTTCACATACAAAATAAGTACCCAAAGATTTACAGAGTGAATTTAATATACTTTACCTTTAATGCCAGTAAGAGGTAACTGACATGTTATTATTCGCGCCCATTCTAATATTAGTGTCACGTCATAACCCATGAGTTCAATATCAGATAATCAGCTTGAAAATAATAGCAGCCGTAATGGAGCCTTTAGTGCTTTAAGCGCTTACTTACTCTGGGGTTTTGCCCCCATCTACTTCAAGCTGCTGACTGATATTGCTGCGGGTGAGATATTGATGCATCGGGTTATTTGGTCAACGGTATTTTTGTTGGTGATGATTGTTGCGATGAAAAAGTGGTCGCAGCTAATCACAGTTTTCAAACAACCTAAATTATTACTACAACTCACCCTGTCTGCCAGTTTTCTAGCTGTTAATTGGTTTTTGTTTATCTGGGCTATTAACAACAACCATTTGCTCGACGCCAGTTTAGGTTACTACATTAATCCAATCTTTAATGTTGTCTTGGGTATGATATTTTTTCATGAGCGTTTACGTCGAAACCAGTTAATTGCAGTCGGTTTAGCACTTACTGGGGTAGTAGTGCAATTAATTGCATTGGGCACCCTGCCACTCATATCTTTAGCGCTAGCAAGTACTTTTGCCATTTATGGTCTAATAAGGAAGAAACTACCTGTTAACTCTTTCATAGGACTATTTGTAGAGTCACTATTGATGTTACCTATTGCACTAATATACTGGATATTTTTTGTTGATAGCAGTACCAGTAATATGGCGATAAATGCTAGTAGCCTAAATTTCACCTTGATCATGGCAGGCTTAGTCACAACAGCGCCTTTGTTATTCTTTACTGCGGCAGCAAAACGCTTAACATTATCAACGCTTGGTTTTTTCCAATACCTAGGCCCAAGTATTATGTTTTTATTAGCGACTTTTTATTACCAAGAAACCATGAAAGATGCTGAGTTGCTAACCTTTATTTTCATCTGGGTTGCACTCGCTCTTTATAGTTTTGATTCTTTTAAAAAACGCGCTTAGCGCACAGGCATAAAAAAGCGCGAGTATTTTCATACTCGCGCAACCGTTATTCATATGTTTTCAATAACTAAACTGACATCAGGTTAAGCCTCGATCAGTCTTCCGATTCTGCGCCTGAAATAACCACTTGATTACGACCATTTTCTTTTGCTGAATACAGTGCAGTGTCCGCTTCATTCATTTGTTTAGAAAGTGATTCTCGGCTATCAAATACCACACCTAAGCTCAATGAGGTAGCTATTGACACATCACCTACCGGGATAGTGGAGACGGCAATTTCTCGCCTAAAATCATCTAACCTATTGTACAAATTATCTGTATCAACTCCGTGTAGTAATACCGCAAACTCTTCTCCCCCGAGTCGTGCTGTAAGTCCTGCACCAAAGTGTTTTCGCATATACAGCGCAATAACTTTTAACACTTGATCACCGGCATCATGACCATAGTTATCATTAACCTTCTTAAAGAAATCAATATCAATCATCGCTAAACAGTAAGGTACTTTTTTACTGATATATTCTGCAATTCGTGATTCTGCGTTTCTGAAGAAGGCACGTCTATTGGCTAAATCAGTGAGGTAATCAGTATTCGCTGCATGTTGAATCTTAGCAATATTATTTAAACTTTCAATATTTTGCGTAATACGACAATAGAATTCCTCAGGGCAAAATGGCTTACGTAAAAAATCATCAGCACCATTCTTTATAAACCGGGCAGAGTGAATACCATTACTAGCACCTGAAATACCTATTACTGCTAATTGTTCACGAGTATAAATGCGTCGAATCTCATTAGTTAACTCAATACCATCCATAACAGGCATTTCTAAATCAGTAATGACCATTTTAATGTTTTTATGCTGGGTCAATTTTTCTAACGCTTGTACACCGTCATTAGCAGTGATAACAGTAAAGTTACGACGCTTTAATAATTCAACGATATGGTTTCGTGCCGCTGAGGAGTCATCAACGACTAAAATAGTATTTTGATTGTTCGTAAGCTGCCAGTTTAACACGCGTTTTAAATATAAAAATGCTTGGCTATTTTCTTTCGGGATATAATCAATAACTGGCTGTGATAGTATTTTTTGACGAGTTTCATCATCCATTTTACCGGTCATAACAACGCCAGGAATACCATGAGATAACACACAGGCGATCGCCTCACCATCAAGAGCATCAGGTAACGCATAATCAATGGTTGCGGCAAAAAAGTCAGTATCTGTTGATAAAATATTTTCCACATCAGCCAAACTCGTAGCGATGACCACCTCAAACTTCAATGAACGAGCAATCTGCTTGATAACAGTCGCTATAGGTTTACTGTCTTCTACCACTAATAATCTTTGAGACATCACAACACCTTTTAAATTTTATATTGGCAACTTTACCGGCTATAAATTTTACTGCGCTTCAGTACACTCACCTAAAGTTAAACTGCTTGTAAGTTAGCATACTCAACGACTAGCCACTTACTACCTACATCAGCAAAATTTACCTGAATTCGTGACTGAGCACCACTGCCTTCATAGTTAAGTACCACACCTTCACCAAACTTAGCATGTTTAACCTGCTGCCCCAACTTAAACCCTGTATTTTCAAAGGTTTCAAGTGTAAAGGTATTAGAGAACTTACCTACTTTACTCGGTCGAGTTACTTGCGACTGCATGCGAATTTCTTCTATGCACTCTTCAGGTAGCTCACGTAAAAAGCGACTAGCTTTATGGAATTTTTCTTGCCCATATAAACGTCGACTTTCAGCATGGCATAAGTATAGCTTACGCATCGCTCTTGTCATGCCGACATAACATAAACGACGTTCTTCTTCTAAGCGCCCTATTTCTTCTACCGATTGCTGCGATGGGAACATGCCTTCTTCAAGACCTGCAATAAAGACCAAAGGAAACTCTAGGCCTTTTGCCGAGTGCATTGTCATCAACTGCACTGCAGCTTCAAACTCATCAGCTTGTGATTCACCTGACTCTAATGAGGCATGCGTTAAAAACGACGTTAACGGAGTTTGCTCTTCCTGTAAGTCAGCATCAGGTACATGTGTTTGACACGCGGTGACTAGCTCATTTAAGTTTTCTATTCGCTGAGCGGCACGTTCACCTTTCTCAGCTTGGTACATCGCTTTTAAACCACTATGACTAATAATAAAGTTAGCCTGTTGGTCTAAATCTAAATTAGTGGTGTCATCCTCTAGCTGCTCAATAAGTTGCATAAATGCAGTAATTGTTTTAGCTCCACGCCCCTTTAATTGCTCTGCTTGAATCATTTGTTGACACGCTTGCCACATGGTTACATGTGAGCCTCGTGCAGCATCTCTCACCAATGATAAAGTTTGGTTACCTATGCCACGTGTTGGTGTATTAATAATACGTTCAAAAGCCGCATCATCATCTCGATTATTAATCAAACGCATATAAGCCAAAGCATCTTTAACTTCTTGTCGATCGAAGAAGCGCTGACCTCCATATATACGGTAAGGTAATTGTCCTTGTAATAAGGCTTCCTCAAGCAAACGAGATTGGGCATTGGAACGATATAAAATAGCTATCTCGTCAAGTTTGCCACCTTCATCACGCCACTGTTTAATGCGACCAGCAATAAAGCGTGCTTCATCTATTTCATTAAAAGCTGTGTAGATTGATATTTTCTCGCCAGCCTCGCCATCAGTCCACAACTCTTTACCCATACGATTTGTGTTATTACCAATCAATTGGTTAGATGCATTCAGTATGTTTGCAGTCGATCGGTAATTTTGTTCCAAACGAATGGTCTGTGCATCATCATACTCTTTCAAAAATCGTTCTATATTTTCAATTTTTGCACCACGCCAACCGTATATAGATTGGTCATCATCGCCAACAATCATCACCTTACTGCGGGCTTTGCCTAACATGGTTAACCAAGCATATTGAATGGCGTTAGTATCTTGGAATTCATCCACTAAGATATGACCAAAGCGTTGTTGGTAATGTTCAAGTAATGCTGGGTTTTTCAACCATAACTCGTGAGCGCGCAGTAATAATTCGGCAAAGTCGACTAAACCAGAACGATCACAGGTTTCCTGATAGGCTTTATAAACTTTAACAAATAGCGCTTCTGTTGGGTCAAACTGCGCATCAATATGCTGCGGACGTAAACCTTCATCTTTTTTGCCATTGATGTACCAAACAAACTTCTTCGGTGGCCATTTTTTTTCATCTAATTCTAATGAACGTACTACACGCTTTACAAGACGAAGTTGATCATCACTATCAATTACTTGGAAACTTTGTGGTAGGTTGGCTTCTTGGAAGTGCATACGTAATAAACGATGAGCTAAGCCATGAAAGGTGCCTATCCACATACCGTGAGTATTGCCGTGAGCCACTTGCTCCACTCGAGCGCGCATTTCAGCAGCGGCTTTATTGGTAAAAGTTACCGCTAAAATACTATGAGAAGAGACTTTCTCTACTTGCATCAACCAAGCAATACGCTGTACTAAAACTCGTGTCTTACCACTACCCGCGCCAGCTAAAACAAGCATATTTTGTTTAGGAGCAGCAACAACATCACGTTGTTTGTCATTTAAAGAGTCGAGTAATTCTGAAACGTCCATAGGAGTAAAAACCTTTCTTTCGGTGGCGGAGTAGATAACGGTACTATATAGGGGCAAAAGTATACCACTATTTAATATAAGGTGTTGCAGTTTGCTGTGTATTTTTACAGTAGATATTAAGTTACTGCAACACGCTTATCAAATTGTCCTATCGAGCTCAATCGTTACTTTTTTAGCAATATTTGGTTATTAAAAAAAGACTATCAATATATCTCGCTACTGTTCAATAAATTCGCTACACTCATGTTAATTATTCATGGAGTGAATACCATCAAAAAAGGATAAATAAGTCTATTAATCAAAGGGATTAAACCAAATCAACCACGGTTGACTTTCAAAATAATGAGACAAATTTCACCAATTAAAAAGCAGTTCTTAGTGCTTATCAGAGTAGATATCCATGCTTGATAGAGATGAAATTAAAATTCTTCGAGCGGTGAAGCTAGCCCCCCTTTTTATCTTAGTTCTATCGCTTATTGCTATTACCCTTATTCTTAAAAACAATAACAATCACTTTAATGCAGAAGTAGAAAGGATTAGAACCGACTCTATCCTCGAAGAAACCATGCTTATTAAAAGTGAGGTGTTAAAAGTCCATAACCTCATCGAAAGCGAAAAAGCTCAGTCTATTAAAAAAATTAAGACGAGCTTACAAGAAAGAGTTCGCGAAGCTCACGCCATTGCTAGTTCAATTTATAGAAATAACCAAGACAAAGATGAAAGTGAAATAAAGTTACTAATTAGTGATGCCCTAAGAGATATCCGTTTTAATAAAGGTCGTGGTTACTTCTTTGTTTACCAAAACGATGGTTTATCTGTCATGCATCCTATCTTACCCCATTTACAAAATACTAATTTATGGGACTTTCAAGATGTAAAAGGCCGCTATGTGATACGTGACCTTAGCAATATAGCTACCACTAAAGATGAAGGCTTTTTACGCTGGTGGTGGAAAAAGCCATCAGATACCAAAACTGAGTATGAAAAAATTGGTTACAGTAAACACTTTGCCCCTTTTAATTGGTTTATTGGTACTGGTGACTATGTATTAGACTATGAAGAGGAACTAAAAAAAGAAATACTAGAGCGTATCAGCCGAGTAAAATATGGCAAAGATGGTTATATATTTGTGGTTAATGAAGCAGGGATATACCTCAATCACATTGAAAAAGCATATATAGGTAAAAACCGCCTAGATCTTATTGATAAGAATGGCGTGTTTATAACCCAAGAAATTATCGCGGCAGCAAAACGTGGCGAAGATTACCTTTCTTATATTGGCACGATTAAACCTAGCACCGGCTTACCTGCCAATAAAACATCCTTTATTAAAGGCTTCAAAGATTGGCAATGGGCTATTGGCTCTGGCACTTATTTAGATGATATTGAAAATGTGGTATTAACCAAAAAATTAGCATTGCACAAAAAAAATCAACAAAAATTAATTCAAGCACTTGCCATAGGTGCAACTATCTCACTGATTCTTTTCTTCATATCACTAACATTCGCCAATAATATCAAAAACCGCTTTCAGCGTTATAAACACAAGGTAACAGAAAAAAGCCAACAGCTTAAGGAGCTAAATTTAAACTTAGAAGACAAAGTGACCGATAGAACAAAAGCCTTAGCAGCCTCAAACGAAGAGCTAGAGTCAGCATTAATTAGTTTAAAGAACACACAAACAAAATTAATTGCCTCAGAAAAAATGGCCTCAATGGTGAGTTTAGTGACAGGTGTTGCTCATGAGCTGAACACTCCTTTAGGTATAATGGTCACTTCCATTAGCCAAATAGAAAACGAAATTGAAAAATTATTTGATAAAATAAAATCACAGAAGGTGACTCGTAGCGAGTTGCTACGTAGTGAAGAGGCATGCCGTTTAGGCGGAGAACTACTTAATAGCAATTTAAGTAAATCTATTCAGTTAATTAAAAACTTCAAATCACTCTCAACCATCAGTCAATCTGAGGATATACAGCAGTTTTCACTTAATAAGCTTATACAGTCATTAAGTGATTCATACCAAGCGATACTAAAAGAGCACCACACTCAACTGACTTTTCACTTTGATAGTGAAGTGATCATGCATAGTTATAAGGATGTCATCGTTGATGTATTAAACCAGCTTATTGATAATTCACTAACTCATGCATTTTCCGATAACGGTTCAGCGAAAATCAGCTTGAATATCAGGAAAGTGGAGACACAAATTGTCATTGATTACTCCGATAATGGCTTAGGTTTGGCTGAGGACGAAGCAGAAAAAATATTTGATTTATTTTATACCACAAAACGTAATACACATTGTACAGGATTAGGTATGTCGATAGTTTATAATCAAATTACCCAAACCTTGTTAGGAAGTATTGATTACATTCAACAAGAACAACAAGGTATTGGCTTTACCATTAGTATTCCTGCAACACTAAAATAGACTCAGTTAGTCTGGAGAATACGGTGAGTTAGAGTAAAGCCGAGTGACTAATTATTTAATAAGCTACGCAATTGGCTCACACTACTAAGTTCAAGGTGAGGTAATTGTTTTAGCGGCTTTCCAACCCCGTAATGTGGCAACCAAGCAGTTTGACAGCCCGCATTTAACGCGCCATGAATATCCGCATAACCACAATCACCAACATGCAATAACTCTTCAGGCAAAATATTTAGTTGCTGGCAAACCAAGTGAAACATATCTGTCGCAGGCTTCTGCTTTAGTAAGTGTTCACTTTCTGTTGAGCCATCGCCCTTTTGAAAGCCGGCATGGTAAATATGTCGAAAATAGTGATCAATACCTAATGCCTTAGTATTTACATTGCCATTACTGATCGCAACTAAAGGGAAATGTTTGCTTAAACTTGCTAACAGTTCATGACTCGCTTTGGGAACGATAAAATCACTACGTAAACTAATAAAATAGTCTACCGCAGCTTGTGCTTGTCGCACAGCCTCATCCGCAGGTACATTATGCGCTAACAAACCCAAGCGATAACTTTCAAAACGTAATATCACTACATCATGGCTAAGTTCATGGTTTGCCTTAATAGCTTGTTGGCGATAAGGTGCCCAAAAACGTCGGTTATAAATTGGCTTTGATTTAAGACGCTGTTCAGTCGTTATCTCTGGTAATAAGTTAGCAAATTTTTCAGTGAAGTAAGCCAGCATCTTTTTTTCAATCGCCTGCATAATGGGGCGATTATTATATAAGGTGTCATCAAGATCAAAACTAATGGCTTTAACTGCGGTTAAACGTCTATAAAATTGCATTTCATCTCGTCTTCTTTTTAAAGTGCTAAGTGTTGTTGTAATAACTTAGCAACAAGCCTTTTAAACTGGCTTAATAACAAGGTATCCATACGTGGATCAAAGTGGTGAGCATCCTCACTACCAATAGCTAAAAATCCGATAGCCTGCTCGTTATGAACCAATTTAATCAACACCACAGAGCCGGAACACTGATGAGAGAAAATCAATTGCTGTTCGCTAGCTTGCAAGCGACCAAAATAGTACTCGTCATTGGTTAGACGGTTTTGCATCACGCCGCCACAATCATTTTCCGAAAGACTGTGATGAATAACGTTAGCACCGCCTGAAGGCGCTAGCCATAGTTTGAAGGATGATAAAGACAGTAGCTCGGTGGTCGCTTGATGTAAGCAGTCAAGTAACTCTTCCGCCGATTGGCAGTCGATTAAACGTAAGTAGAGATCACTGTAAAGCACAAAAAGCTGTTCGTTATGATTAGCAACTGACATTAACTGGGTAATTTCATCTTCTAAGCCGTGTACTTTTTGGCGAAGCTGCTGCTGTTGTCGTTCAACTAACGATACAGTACCACGTTGTTCATCAGCTAAACGTAAACTAGTCATTAAGCTATTATTGCGGTTAAAAAATTCAGGGTTATCTTGTAAGTAACTCACAACTAACTCATCAGTTAGTGGCAGTTCATCACTATTTATACTCTGCTGTATATCATTCATTTTACTTAATTCTTCTTTCATAGGGCTCTATCGCTAAGGAATATCTGAAAAGTA
>Ga0209395_1004354_pt1 | contig 16700 bp, 9 predicted proteins | sample GOMGulsemesocosm_3_FD_184635 | JGI IMG/M metagenome (GOLD analysis project Ga0209395, IMG submission 184635) | Methane-oxidizing microbial communities from mesocosms in the Gulf of Mexico - GOM9D Gulf of Mexico (SPAdes) (version 2) | ecosystem: Environmental > Aquatic > Marine > Cold seeps... | reverse complement strand
CCTTTACTTTTAATACCGTCCATCCTTGTCTACTTAATAAGCCCTTAGGAATAGTTACCTCTTTTGATGCAGCATTAATATCATAATCCTCATATTCAATAGTACCATCAAACTTATCCACGGACCTAATTAAGCCACCCAAGTTCTCGGTATCTATTTGCTCAATTTGAGCACTTATTAAAGAATCCTCTTTTTTAAATTCAAGACTAATTCTAGCCTTTAAATCACCCAGTCCTTTTTGATAAAATAGTTGATATTTATCCGTTGTAATAATGAGTGTTTCATTTTCTTGAGAAACATTAAAAACAATAAAATCAGATTCGTAGTTGTAATTTCCTTTGGAGACATTACTCGGCCTGACGTTTATTAATCCTGTAGATAAGACCGTAAAGGTATGATTGTCATATTCAACTATATTATTTGTAATCGTATATTCCTGACAGCCTAAAATCATCATGGCCATAGAAAAAAGAAGTAGTCCTTTTTTGATCATATAATGTTATTTTTTTGATTAAAATATTTCTTATTATTTATGTACAGTTACAACTTACTACTATGATTGCAGTTTTATTTAATTGTGTCTACCTTAAAATCAAGCGCCTTAGTATAGCCTTTATTTACAAAATTATTTTTATAAAGGCTGTTTTCTAAATAGTCATTGAGTGCTTTTTGAACTTTCGATATACCGGGTCTGTTTTCCCTCATGTTGGCATAAGAGGAACGATCACTTTTAGCATAATCCTTAATTAGATGATAATTTACGGGCTCATCAAAATTCATAATACCTTTCGTATTATTCATCTTTTTATAAGGCCAATAACACCAATTCACTTCGTTTTCATCCAACAATGCTCTGAAATCATGTATCCACTGATCGGTATTTTCTCCAGTTTCACCAACATAAATGGGTACTTGATGTTTGTCCCTAAAATCAATATACGGCTGAATCACATCCTTAGATACATCCACCCAATACGTATGAAATTCGTAGACCACATTCGCATCATTCAATACTTCAAAAACATCAAAATTAGTACTCCATATCGAACCGTTTAAAAATATAGTATGCTGTGAATCTACCGCTCTAATTTCTTTTATGATTCTATTATAGAGTAAAAACAATTCGTGATTTAAAACATCTAACTCCTCTTTAAAATAATGCGCTATTGGTTCATTTACGATATCATACCCAACAATAATGGCTTCGTCTTTATATTTTTTAGCGATGTTAACCCAAATTTCTGTCATTAAATCTTGTGAAGATTTACTTTTAAAAAGAAAGGGGTATCCATAACTATCATCAATATTATCACCCGTTTGTCCACCAGGAGCACAATGCATATCTAATAACACATATAGTTCTTCTTCCTTACACCAGTCTATTAATCTATCGAGATATTTAAAACCCGCGTTTCTCTCTCCCATATACAAATCATCCGTAAACATTTTATAGTTAAATGGTACACGAATATGATTACATCCGATGCTTTTTAAATATTTGATATCCTTATGAGTGATATAATTATCTAGAAAACCCTTCCAAAAAACTTTTAAACTATCAGGCCCTATAAGCTCGTGTAATAACTCATCTATTTTGTAAGGTGAATTCACCTGATCCATTTTAAACATATAGCCCTCTGGCACCAACCAGTTTCCCACATTGGTTCCTTTTAAAATAATGCGTTCTCCTTTAGAATTAACCAAGTGATCCCCTTCCGTTTTAATAAAACTGATAGGTGTAACTGTAGCGACTTCTTTCGTATCAGTAACTTTTTCTGTACAAGATGTGATTACTAATGCACTAATTATAATTCCGACTATTTGACTATAAAATCTCATTTTCTTACTGTTTTTAACTTCTTGTTATTATAAAATACTTCTAATTTATGCGGCCCTATTTGGAAAACAGCATCACTTAAAAAAATCTACCTTCTCTAAGTAACGAACTGTTATGCATTATAGAGGAACCAGCGTTGAACGTGTGAGCATCTGTATTAATGACTTCATCAAATCCGCTATTCTCGATACATTTTTCTGATGATTTTCTAAAAAAATAATCAGAAAAACACTCGAATTGACGCTAAGCATATATAATTATTTTCACTTGTTTTCTAAAAACTTCAATCTTGTATAAGGGCTTCGTTAGTCCTCAAATAGGGTTTCCATTTCTTCCAATGTTTTTCCTTTGGTTTCAGGAATAAATTTCCAAACAAATAGAATGATCAATACGATAAACCCAGAAAACAGAAAATATGGCAAGGAGTTATTCCAAATTCCTCCATCAATTTGTAATTTATTGACATCGCTTTCAACAACTATTGGAAAAGATTGTGATACAAAATAATTGGCCAACCACTGTCCTGCAACGGCTATTGACATGGCAATACTACGTACCCTGTTTGGAAAAATCTCTGATAATATAACCCATACCACAGGTCCCATAGACATGGCAAATGAACCAATAAATATTAAAACCCCTATCAAACTAATAATGCCTTCAGCAGCAGAAATTGTCGGAATACCTGCTGAATTTAATTGTGAATAATCACTAAAATACAAGGTGAATCCCATCATTAAAAAACCTATTAACATTCCAAATCCTCCAATGATAAGCAAGGGTTTTCTACCCCATTTATCTACGGTAAACATAGCGATGAGCGTAAATATCAAATTGACGGCAGCCAATAAAATTTGTTGTAATAACACATCCTCTTTCCCAAAACCTAATGCTTGTTCAAAAATATCTGCTCCATAATACAACACGGCATTTATACCCGTAAACTGCTGTAATACGGATAGAATAGTCCCTATGATTATAATTGGCAGTATTGATTTTGAAAATATGGATACCTTTTCAGTAGTTCCTTCAGAAAGAATAGAAGCACTAATCTCAGCAAATTCTTTTGCCGCTTTTTCTTCCCCGTGAATACGAATTAAAACATCCCTTGCCTCCTCTTCCTTTCCTTTTACCATTAGCCATCTTGGGCTCTTAGGAACTAAAAACAATAACGATAAAAATAAGACTGCCGGAATTAATTCTGACCAAAACATATACCTCCATCCTGTGGAAATACTCTCCGCTTCACTCAGTCCATTTCCAATAAAATAAGTGACAAGAAATACTACAAAAAAACCAATAACTATGGCCAATTGATAGAATGTAACCAAGGTACCTCTTTTTGCAGCAGGGGCAATTTCTGCAATATACATAGGGGCATTCATGGAAGCCATTCCTATAGCAATTCCTCCAAGAATTCTAAAAAACACCATCAAGGATACTGTTTCAGGAAGAATACTCGGTAACCCAGAGCCCCATGCTGAAATAGCGAACAATAATGCCGCAATAATTAAGGAGTTTTTTCTACCTATAGACTTGCTTAACACTCCCGAAAATGCCGCTCCTACAAGCGCTCCTAGCAGGGCACTACTCACAATAAAACCTTTTAAGGCCCCTGTCAATTCAAAGTATTTTGAAAAATAGAATTGCGTACCATTGATGACGCCCGTATCATATCCAAATAATAGCCCTCCTAGGGTGATTACCATGGTGATAAAATAGATATTTACTCGTTTATTCGCTTTATTACTCATTATGAAATATAAAATTATTTGATACAATTGCTTAAAAATGAACACGTTTCTCCAAGGGACACGAAGTAGACTTTTAAAAATCCACTTTTCTCCCTAGGCATAACTCTGTGAATCAAGCCTTCAATAAAGAAGGCTTGATGTATTTATATAAATGATGGTATTATTTAATCGTTACCTTCAGCTTCTTTGAAATATTATCTGAGGCATTTCCTACATAGATCTCATAGGTTCCTAATTCCAAATTCCAATCAGAAATAGTTTCATCGTAAAAGGCTAGATTGGCAACTGGGATTGAAATTTCTACAGTTTCAGTACTCCCTTTTTGAATCACTACTTTTTTAAAGCCTTTTAATTCTTTAGTCGCTCTATGTACCGATGATTTTGACTTCCCTACATACACTTGAATAACTTCTGCCCCTTCCATGTCTCCACGATTAGAAACGGTACAGCTAATTTTAATTATAGCTTCCGATGGGTATATTTTTTTATCCGCGCTTACCTCTGTAATATCAAAAGAGGAGTACGACAAACCATGACCAAAAGCGAAAAGAGGTTTTACTTTTTGAGTATCATGCCATCGGTAGCCGACCAAAATATCTTCCTTATATTCTTGATCTATCCCATCACCAGGATAAGAAATCTCACCAAAATGATGCGCTGCATTGTCTGTTAACTTGGCTGGAAAAGAAAATGGAAGTTTCCCTGAAGGATTCACATCTCCACTGATTACATCCGCCAACGCATGTCCGGCTTCACTTCCTAAATACCAGCCTTGCATTAAAGCCTTTACTTTTGACAACCATGGCATTGCTACTGCATTACCACTTACCAAAACAACACCTACGTTCTCATTCACTTCTAAAATTGCTTCCAAAAGAGCATCCTGACCAAAAGGAAGTCCAAATTCTAATCTGTCTCCACCTTCACAATCTTGATGGTGGTTTTTATTTAAACCTCCAAAAAACAGTACGATATCCGCTTTTTTTGCTGCTTCTAATGCTTCTTGTTGCAGTACTGCTGCATCCAATTCTGAAGGAATCACTCGTCCATACGCTGGAGGTCCAGAAGCATAGCCTAAGGCATGGATTATTGTGGCATTGGTATACCTTTCTCTTAGTCCTTGCAGTGGAGAGATTTCATTTTTAGCTTTTAACTCAGAAGAACCACCTCCAGGGGTCATTTTACGAGTCGCATTTTCTCCAATCACTGCTATCGTGATCTTCTTATCTGCATCAATCGGAAAAAATGAATGGTTGTTTTTTAATAAAACGATACCTTCACTGGCCACTTCACGCGCCACTAACAGGTGTTCTTTATTATTTGCTCTTCCAAAGCCACGCTCCTTATTCATCGTAGTTCTAAACATCAAACGTAAAATTCTACGCACTTTGTCATCCAGTACTTCTTCCTTTATTTCTCCTTTTTTAATCATTTCTAAAAAAGGATAGGCTAAGTAGTATCTATCATAAGCATTCTTTATGCTTGAGGTCAATCCATCCGTTCCAGTCCCCATCTCCATATCCAAACCATAAAGAGCAGATTCCTTAGTGTCATGTGCAGAGCCCCAATCTGAGATTACCACACCGTCAAAGTTCCAATCAGATTTCAATATTTTATTTGTCAAGAATTCGTGATGTGTTGTATGTTGCCCTCTAAATTTATTATAGGCTCCCATTACGGACCAAACATCCCCTTCCAAAACGGCCGCTTTAAAGGCAGGTAAGTAGATTTCATTCAAGGCTCTATCACTTACTTTCACATTGATATGACTACGCCATATTTCTTGATTGTTCAATGCGTAATGTTTTAAACAAGCAGCCACTCCGTTTTCTTGAACACCATGAATATAAGGCACCACCATAACAGACGCTAGGAATGGATCTTCTCCCATGTATTCAAAATTTCTACCATTCATAGGGGTTCTATATATATTCACTCCAGGGCCTAACAAAACATCTTTTTTTCTATACCGTGCTTCTTCACCCACACTGATACCATAATTTTTAGATAAAACAGGATTAAACGTAGCAGCCAAACAAGTTAAAGCAGGGAATGCTGTGATAGAATCGTTGGTCCAATTAGCATATCCCCAATTGTCCCAATTTATTTCTCCTCTTACTCCATGTGGCCCATCAGACATCCATACTTCAGGTATTCCTAATCTCGCAACACCGGGTGTACTAAATTTAGATTGTGCATGACACATTGCTATTTTTTCCTCTACGCTTAGCAATTCAAGAATACTGTCAATTTTTTGGTCTATCTCCGCTTTTTCATTTTGACTAAAACCAAGGCTTAGTACTAATAAAAAAATAACAGTTAATGCATTTTTTCTCATAATTAAAATAGTTTTATCTTTTAGTAAAGTTAAAATTCTTATTCGATAAATCAATAGAATTGAATATAATAAACACCTTAAAATCAAGAACTTTTAGTTCCTTGTTTTTATTGATGAAGAAAATTTAATAATTTTATTTCAAGTTAATTTTATTTACTCGTATTATTCTAAAATAATACTTTGAATTGCACGAGCCGGAACAGTAATGTTTGCCATTTCTCCATTTATAGTAATGGTATATGATATTTCCGAATCACTTTGATTCATGGCCACAATTACTACGCTTCCATCGGTGTTTACGAATGCCGTTGACATTAGAGAGTTGGCACTAGAAACACTACTAACACGTTTTGCTCCAGGGCGGATAAATTTTGAAAAATGCCCAATATAATAATAGGAATTTGTAAACGTTAAGACGTCTGTAATTGTATTTCCATGTACGGGAGCAAAGCATAAATTTCCCACGTGATTAGGTCCACCTTCTTGATTCAATAATATGTTCCAATCTGTCCAAGCCACGGTGCCATTATTAAAATCGTTGATCATAGACCTCCCATAACGTTCTGCTAATGTTGGATCTTCTATACGATTGATATCATAGCCTTCATTACATCCTTCCGTAAAAATTAAATTTTTATCAGGAAAAGCTTCTTGTACATGACTCACATTTTCAAACATAGGTACTCCGTCTTTCCAATCCTCATACCAATGAAATCCGGTTCCCCAAACATATTTCGCTGCCTCAGGGTCATTTAAAATGGTTTGTGCTCTTTGGAATAATAAATCGCGATTATGATCCCAAACAATTATTTTTTTATCTCCAAGTCCTTCTTTTTCAAGAGTTGGTCCTAAAAAGTTTTTTAAAAAATCACGTTCTTCCGCTGCGGTATAAATACAAGATTCCCAACGTTGGATAGCCATAGGCTCATTTTGTATGGTTAACCCCCAAATAGGAATTCCTTCTTTTTGATATGCTTTTATAAATTTAGCATAGTAATTTGCCCATGGTTGATAAAACGCTTCCAGCAATCTCCCTCCTTCTAACATATTGTTATTGGATTTCATAAATGCAGGTGGAGACCAAGGACTCGCATACATCGTTAGACTACCACCTGCTGCGGCAATCGCTTTTTTTGTAAACGGAATACGATATGTTCTATCATGAGCAATGCTAAAACTTGAAAGCTCCACATCTCCTTCGTCTATGTATGTATAACTACCACTTGAAAAATCGCAACTGTGGATAATGGTTCTTCCTAAAGAATAACCAATTCCTTTATCTACGGAATAATAGCTCTCCATAAACTTCGCTTGATTCGCTTCGCTTAACTTAAAAAAGGTTTCTGCAGCTGCATCCGTCAGGGCAGCACCAATTCCCAATAATGTTTGAAATTTCTTTGTGGTATCTACTACAATATCAACAGAAGTTTCTAGGGGTTGTTTCCAAGCACCGAACACCACTTCATCCGTCATTTTCAACTTAATGGTATCGTTACTTACTGTTGTATAAACAAGGTTTACATTTTTCTTTTTAAGTTTTATTTCGTTCTTTTCGTTAGAAGTAGGTTTTTCAGTATTTGAAATATCACTTCCACAACTACACATTAAAATGGATAGTACAAAGCAGGATAACACACTACTTAAGACATTTTTTTTAGACATTATTTACGTTATATTAAGATTTAAAAATCGTGGTAAAAGGTACTTATACTGTGACCATTTACACACTTTATATGTTATTGATACACCCTTACATAATCAATTTCCATTGATGATTTGCTAAACTCTTTATCAATTACGCCCCCAAAGCTACCTCCCATAGCAACATTTAGAATTATAAACTGATTGTTAGTGTAAGGCCATGTATCTGAATTTTTAGTTGAAGGATGATATCTATAATAAACCACATCATCCACACGGAAAACCATTTCATCACTTGTCCAAGTTACAGCATAGACATGAAACTCCGTTGACACATCCGCTAAATATTTACTGCCATGATTCTTTGTATTTCCAAAACTAGAGGGCGTATGCAGTGCACTTTGAATGGTACCTTGATTATTTCCTACATGTTCCATAATATCAATTTCACCACATGCTGGCCAACCCACCGTTGGAATATTATTACCAAGCATCCACAATGCAGGCCAAGTTCCACCACCTTTTGGTAGTTTCGCTCTAATTTCTACCCTACCATGGGTGAAATCAAATTTATCTTGTGTTTTCATTCGAGAAGACGTGAACTCAGCTCCTTCATAGGCTTCACGTTTTGCGGTAATTTTTAGAATCCCTTCTTTTATAATTACATTCTCTTTTCTCTTTGTATAATATTGGGATTCTTCATTTCCCCAACCATTACTTCCTGTACCTATATCATAATTCCATTTGGAAACGTCAGGACTACCATCGGTATCAAATTCGTCAGAAAAAACCAACGCATTAAATGAATCTTGTGCTACAAAAAGTTTTATTTGTTTTGAGGTGTTAATAGCATCTCCCGTACTAGAGTACGCGTAGACGTATATGAGAAACATATTAGTCCCTTTTTGGGTGTAGGCATGAGTTGCCAACCCATTGCTACTTACTACTTCTGTACCTGTCCCAAATCTAAAACCGTATTTTACGGCATTGTTTGCGGTAGCAACACAGGTAATCACTCCAGTTCCATCTCCATTAGGAGCATTGGTATCTTCTCCAATAATGGAAATACTCAAGCTAAGGTTGGAGGGGATAATTTTTTCTTGTTCTTCGTGTGTTATAACGGATTCATTTCCTACCGTATTTTCACCACATGAAAGCAACACAGTTAAAAATATTCCAGTGCATAATAACACTTTATAAATTTTTAAATAACGAAACATAAAATAGTATTTGATATTAAGACTTCACAAGTAATTAAAACATCATAAATGATAGTATCATTTCTTCTTTATAGCAATAGTATACGTTTAATAAATATGCCCCGTTTTCATAAAAAATAGTACACATTCTATTGAAACTAAAATTTCAAAAGATCCAAACGATTTATATAAAAGAGAGGGGGAATTAATCCCCCTTTCCTTTGAACAATTTAAGTTTACAATTGTACTTATTTACTTAAATTGCAGGGTCACATAAAAACAACTCTATTTATTCTTGAGGTTTAAAGATCCAAGTCCAACCGGTACCATACACTTCGCTATTTGCGACATACAATATTAGTTCATCTTCGGTAAGAGAGACAATCTCATAAATACCATCAGCATTTCCTGCTCCACCGTCACGATTTCCTCCCATAAGAGGTTGGTCTTTTATCTGTAATCGTTGGTTGGCAACATCTAATACGTATCCGCCTAAAGCACCTGCAGCATTTTCATCCGCATAATACGTATAGTTCGCTGCACCATTTAAATCAAAATGCATTTTTCCTGGAGCATCAGGACAACAACATTCACCGGCGTTCCACCAAAGTGTAGCCCAGTTAGATTTATCTCCACCTGCAGACATATACCAAAAATTCCCATCACCAGGAGTTCCGTTATAGACCCACGTTTTACCAGCTTCTGTATCTTCACTAACTAAATCATACCAATCTTGATCTAAGGCATGGTCTAACTCGTCTACTTGAACGTCAATGGTTTTGGTGAAAAATTCAGCACCAAGCGTTCCTGTATACGTGAACGTTGATTGTCCAGGAATCGGGTAAATAAAGGTCAATTCATCTGTAAATGCTCTTCCTAAATTATAATCCCAATACCCCGTAATTCCCGGAGTTACCATTTTTAGTGTAATTTCATTCCCTCCCTCAGTACTTTGAGTGGCCACTAACTCTACACCAGACACATCCGTTGTATTCTCTAATACTTCTTTGTCAACTATAGGATCACAGGCCGAAAGCATCAGCATTAATGAGGCCATAGAAACACTTATAAATTTATTTAATTTCATGTTTTTGATTTTATAAATTGAACAATTTACCATCCTGGGTTTTGTACATAAACGCCATTAGACAATCTCATTTCAGATTCTGGAATTGGAACTAGTCCTTTTGTTTCCGTTCTATAGTCAGCGCTATAATCCGCTTCAATCCCTGAGTTTCTAACTTCAATAGTACCACTAAAAGCACTATCTACATCACCCCAACGCACGATATCAAACCAACGTAATCCCTCGAAAGAAAATTCGTGTAATCGTTCTTCTTTTAAGGCATCTAAAGAGTATCCAATAGCAGGTAAGGACGCTCTTGCTCTCACAGCATTCATTCCTGTAGCCGTTTCTGTAATTTCAGAATGCATTAACAATACATCCGCAAAACGCATAAAGATAAAATCTTGCGCGTGCATTAGTTGCATGTCAGCATTGGACCAATCATACAATTGCACAAACATCCCTTTTACACTTCCTTCTTCATCAGGATGTTGTATAGCAGTGTATTTCTTATTAAAAAATCCAGTTTCATGGTCTCCTTTATCAGCTTGATAAGCTCCAGTTCCTTGGTCTTCATTTCCGACCTCGATAATAGAACCTTCTTTTCTTGGATCTACATCCTCCCAAGAATTCCATAAACTAGGATTGACAGTACACCATCCCCATCCTTGACCGAAAGGAACCATAGAATTATCTCTAATTCCTGTAAACAAAGCAAGTCTGTTAGTGTAAATATTTCCATTAGACCAACCCCAATCTCCAAAAGAGTAGCGTTGTACAAACATAGATTCATAATTTCCGGTACCAAAAGTCGGTGAATGTCCATCTTGACCTACCCAAGCTAAACCTTCTGTTTCCCCCCAGGGTAACACAGTCTCGCCTGCAGATTCATTTGCATAAGAATAGGGCCATAAATTCCTGAAGTCACTCGCTAATGCATAGCCACTATTCCCAATACAATCATCTAAATATGCCGCAATATCGGTAGCAGTTAACGTACCTCCATCGGCTAATGGTAACTCGGAAATTGATTGTCCTTCCATGTTTGTCATATATCCTGTGTAATATAAAAATACACGTCCTAAATAAGCTTCAGCCACCCATTTATTTGCATGTCCATAAGCCGATGTTGGCGTACTAGGAAATGCAGTAGTTGGCATTGTTTCAATCGCTAATTTCAAATCTGATGCTATTTGCGCATAGGTATCCGAATAGCTTGCTCTTGCAACATCTTTAGGGTCATCAATAGCAGTAATTAATGGAACACCTCCAAAGAATTTTGCCAACCTAAAGTAAAAGAAAGCACGCATAAATAAGGCCTCACCAATCGCTTGGTTTTTAAAAGCAGTTGCTGCTTCTTGACTATCAAAATAAGTAGAGAAATCAACGGCTTCCGTTTTTTCAATAATGGCATTCGTACGTGCAATCCCATTATATGATTGGGTCCACATATCGCGGTAAGTATCCTCTGCTGGATCTTCAAAATTATCCACGTATTTTGCAGATTTATCATCAGGTCCACCTCCACCTAACAACATGTCAGACATCAAATTTGCAGCAACAGATTCATTACTATGAACCCCAGCTGTATAAATGGCATTGTAAACCCCAGCCATCGCTTCTTCAATATCTGTAGGTGTACTATAATAAGTATCTAAATTTTTTCCGTAAAGATTGTCCGTATCTAAGAACTCTTCACCACAACCAGTTGCTACAACTAAGGCGGCAATAGCTATAATATATTTTAGTTTTTTCATTATTTACTTTATTTAAATTTTAAAAATCAAGACTCATTCCAAACATTACAGTTCTCGCTTGAGGATACAATCCTAAATCGATCCCTGAAGCCCAAGAAGCATCATGTCCGAAACGCACCTCTGGATCCATTCCGTCATACTTTGTAAAAGTATATAGGTTACTAACTGCTGCATAAACTTTTAAATTAGATATTGCTGCAATATCCGCAAGCTTATCTCCAAAATCATATCCAATAGTTAGGTTATTAATTCTCAAATAATCAGCATCATGCATAAAAATATCAGAAATTAAGTTGGTATTTCTATGCGATGTAGAACTTAAACGAGGTAACGTATTTGAAGTTCCTTCTCCATGCCATCTGTTAAAAACACCAGAGGTATAATTTTGGTCAAAACGGTCAGCAAAAGAACGGTAAGATTGCATCACTTGCATTCCGAATTTCCCAGAAAGTGTGGTGTTTGCATAAAATCCTTTGTAAGCTACATTCAACTGTAATCCCATTTCAAAATCTGGATTTGGATCTCCTAAAAATGTTTTATCATCTTCATCAATCACTCCGTCTTGATTTTGATCTACAAAGCGTACATCTCCTGGACGTTGATCCTCAAAATATGGATCTCCATTTGGTGTTACATATGCATCCACTTCTGTTTGATTTTGTAAGATTCCATCTGCTTTATAACCATAGAAGAAACCAATAGCTTGACCTACTTCCACTCTTGAAATACCAGAAGTACCTTGAGATAGTACTGAACCAGGACCATGAATAACACCATCCGTGTTTGCAATTCTTGTCACTTCATTTCTATTATGAGATCCTGTTACTGTAATTCCATAATTAAAGTCTCCCAAACTATCATTCCAGTTCAATACAAGTTCAACTCCTGTATTTTCAATATCACCTCCATTTACATAAGGTGCACCGGCACCAGATGTTCCTAAAATTGGAGCTTCTAACAACCAATCTCTAGTAGTTTTTTGATACCAATCAAAAGTAACTCCTAATTTAGAAGCAAATAATGTTGCATCCAATCCAATATTTAATTGTTCCGAAGTTTCCCAAGTTACATCAGGGTTGGTCACTCTTGCAGGATAGGATGTTACCCCAGAAACTGGTTTGGTATCTCCAAAGAAATATCCAGGAAATACATAGGCTATTTGAGATGAGTAGATAAAATTAGGAATAGACTGATTTCCATTTTGTCCCCAACTTACACGTACTTTTGAAAAATCAACAATATCCGATAAGTCCTCCATAAATGATTCTCTTGTAAGAATCCATCCAGCAGAAACTGATGGAAAAGTCCCCCATCTATTACCTTCGGCAAAATTTGAAGATCCATCGGCACGAACTGTTGCAGAAAATAAATATTTTTCTTGGAAATTGTATTGTGCTCTTGCAATATAAGAAAGCAATCCACCACCACCAGCAGCTCCATCAGATCCCCAAGTATTTATATCATTGATACTTTCTGGTCCCATGGTATTATCCAAATACGCATAATCTGCCTGTCCTGGAAACAATAAGTTGTTTCTTGATCCACCTACAGAGGTATTGATTTGATTTTTAAACAATTCAGCTCCAACTAGCATATTTAATTTGTGATCCCCCATTTGACGATCATAAGAAGCAGTAGTAGTCCAAGTCCAGTTATTTCCAAAATACTGACTTTGTGAAGCACCGTTTACATCATCTACATATAATAATCCCAAATGATGCGTTGGATTCATAGATCTACTATGTCCAAACCAAGAATCAACACCATAAGAACTTCTAAATTTTAAATCTTTGATTGGTTCAACTTCAAGGTATACATTTCCTATAATTTTATTTCCTTTATTATAATTGTAGTTATGTCTGTAATACATGACTGCCAATGGATTAGTTTGGTCATTTGCCAAACCATCTAATGTAGGAGTAAAACCAAAAGGATTTACATTACTATCAATCGATTGTTGCCAATACGCAGGCATTAATGGATTCTGAACCAATGCATTGTGTAAATCATTGTAATAAATATTACCAGAAGCCACACTTCTATTATTGGTATTAGTATACGTAAAGTTCTCCCCTACTGTAATGATATTGTGATCATCATTCTTTTTCAATACCATTTCAGTATTTAACCTTGCAGTAAATCTTTTGAATCCTGCACCAGTAATATCACCTCCAATAACACCATCTTGACTTAAGTAAGATACCCCCATAGAATAGGTTGTATTTTCACTTCCACCAGTAGCGTTAATAGCATGACTTTGTACCACTGCATTATCTTTAGTCATTTCATCGATCCAATTGGTACCTTTCCAACCATCTTGAAGTTTTCCCCATATTTCATCACCCAACTGAGTACCTAACCCTGGATAATTGGACTCCAACCATGAGTTATTTGTAAGAATCGACTGCCAATCATTTGGAGCGAGTCCATCATTAACACGACCTTCATCCATAATGTACATATAGTCCTGCGCATTTAATGGATCTAAATTTTTATAGGTATTTTGAACACCGTAATAGGTATCATAACTAATTTTTGTAGGACTTCCTTTGCGTCCTTTTACTGTAGTCACTAACACAACTCCGTTTGCCGCTCTTGATCCATAAATAGCAGCAGAAGCCGCATCTTTTAAAACATCAATAGCTTCAATGTCTGAAGCACTTAAGTAATCAATATCTCCAACAGCAACACCATCCACTATATACAATGGATTTGAGTTCCCAATAGTTCCCAATCCACGAATGGTTACTTTGGTTCCTGCACCCGGTTGCCCATCGTTTCTAGTGATACTAACACCTGCAGTGGTTCCTTGTAAAGCGGTCATAGCAGTTCCTGTATTTAAAGCAGCAATATCCTCTCCTTTAACATTGACTCCCGCTCCCGTAATTAAGGTCTTTTTTTGGACTCCATATCCAACCACAACAACTTCATCTAGAGAATTTGCATCTTCCTCTAGCAAAATACTAATAACGTTACTATTAGTAACAGTCACTTCCTTTGAAATATAGCCCATATAGCTCACTTGCAATATGGCACCTTCATCCACGTTTTCCAACTTAAAGATTCCGTCGAAATCAGAAGTTGTTCCATTGTTTGTACCTTTAACAACAATACTAGCTCCCGGCAAAGGGCCAGTAGTATCGGACACTGTTCCGGAAATACTTTGCGCTTGTGCAAAAGCACTCAACAAAACAAATCCCAGCATAAAGATCTCTTTTAAAATTTTTACTTTCATAAAATATATAAGTTTAATTATGTTAATAATTAATATCAATTCACACTTACATGAATTAATACTTCCACAAACATAAAACTCGTTTTCTCGTTTTCACAATAAAAACACGCTACAAAAACACATCAAACACTAAGTACGAATACTACAAAAACACATCAAAGAAACCATAACTACCTAAAACACAGTTGCTACAGAACAGATATTCATTACAAACCATATCAAGACCTAAAATTTACCCCTACATTTACAAAAATCACTTAATTTAGCTAACTAAGTTTTTATTCTAATAATCATGAGAATTTCCCGGGTATATCTTTCATTATTTACGGCCTTATTTTTTACAACACTTCTAAGTAGTCAAGTAAAAAGTATTGGATTACCCAGTCTCAGAAACTATCAAAAAGAAGCGTACCAAGGAGGCACACAAAATTGGGATATTGATCAAGATAAGCATGGGAACCTGTATTTTGCGAATAACAATGGCCTATTACAATATGATGGTGCTAGTTGGCACAACTATCCTATTTCAAACAGCGCTGCCGTCCGGAGCCTTAAAATTGATCACAATACGGGAAGAATATTTGTAGGTGGTTATAACGAATTTGGTTATTTTGAAACGAACAAAAATGGAGCGCTCATATATACAAGTTTAAAAGAACTCCTCGATAAAATCACGAACATCCATCTCATATGGAAGGTTCACATTTACCAGGGTGAAGTCATTTTTCAGTCTTTTGAAAACGCTTATATTTATAAAAATAATCAGATAAAAATCTTAGAAGCACCAAGCCTTTTTCAATTCTCCTTTATTGTAAATAACACCTTGTATTTTCAAGATACTGAGAAAGGTCTATTAACCTATAACAAAGGAAACTTTCACCCCTTAAAAGGAACTACAGCTTTAAATGATGTCGAAATTTGGGCCATGTTTGCAATGCCGAATGACACATTACTCATCGCTACGTTGGAAGAAGGATTGTATATCTATGACAAGGAAAAACTCCTTCCATGGAATACGGAAGCGAATGCATTTATTAAAAATAACAGCTCACTTGGAGGCATCGCATTGGAAAATGATTTAATACTACTGAAAACGGTATTAAACGGAGTTATTATTTGTGATCTCAACGGAAAAATTGTCCAACATATTAATTATAACAAAGGACTCCAAAACAATACAGTACTTAGTGCTTATATGGATCATCAAAAGAATCTTTGGCTAGGACTAGATAATGGAATCACGTTTGTCAACAAAAATTCTCCGTTCTCATATTTTGGATACAGCTACAAGTTAAGTACCGTTTATGCTTCTGTAGCACATAAAGGATACTTATACGCAGCCACCAATCAAGGAGTGTTTTACCACAAGTTAAGCGGTTCTTTTAAGGATGATAATTTCAAATTGGTCGAAGGAACAACTTCACAAACATGGAATATCCAAGTAATTGATGACGAATTAATCTGTGCTAACAATAATGGTGCCTTGATACTAAAGGACCAGAAAACCTTGAAAACCTTGGATTATCAAGGGTATTTTGGTTTTAAAAAGATTCCAAGTCACCCCAATTTTATTATCGGATCCAACTATAATGGATTTGCCATATTTGAGAAAACAAAAAATGGACTTAAATTTAAACATCAAATTGAAAATTGTGTTTTTTCCTCCAACTCATTCGAACTTGACCAAAACTATCTTTGGTTAAAAAAAGATGACCTCATCTACCAAATGAAATTATCAGACGATTTAAGTTACTTTTCCACTATAAAACCAATCACGCAATACGCAGCTACAAATGAGGGCACCGGAAGCTTACAAAAAATAAATGGAACCCTCTATTTTCAATCCAACAATCAATTTTATAAGTATTCCAAC
>Ga0209395_1004353_pt1 | contig 16704 bp, 12 predicted proteins | sample GOMGulsemesocosm_3_FD_184635 | JGI IMG/M metagenome (GOLD analysis project Ga0209395, IMG submission 184635) | Methane-oxidizing microbial communities from mesocosms in the Gulf of Mexico - GOM9D Gulf of Mexico (SPAdes) (version 2) | ecosystem: Environmental > Aquatic > Marine > Cold seeps... | reverse complement strand
TATCGAGAAAGCCACTGCCATAGATTGGAATAGCAAAAGCAAAACGTTGATCAAAACCTATTACCGTTGACGTGATAACACCACCCCAAGAAATTCCCGACAAGCCAATTTTATCTTGCTTTATTTCGTTAAACGAACGTAATAAATTATGCGCCTTTATTACTGCGCTTGAGGCATGAAATATCCACTGGTCTGTTAACGGTTTATCGGCATCGTTATAAATACCAGATCGCCTTGGACCGCTCCAGTGATGCTTTACCCATTTATTGGGTGGCCGCTTACCTGTGAGTGTTCCTGTTTGTCCTTCAACGGCAATTGACATGGCAGCAAAGCCAGCATCATTCCATTTTTTTATCCATGTTTTATAGGCACTACCGCCACCGCCATGTACTAAGACTATGGCAGGGAATGGTCCTTTACCTTCTGGCGTATCATAATAAGCAAAGATGCGGGTTGGCTTGCCTTGATAGGGCTCTCCAGAAAAATAAAGTGAATCTGCTCCCGCTGTTGATAGCTTTCTATCAAAAACAACAGGAGGAAAGTTATCTACGGCTAGGTTATTGAGCTTATCGACTACGGTACTGTCGACAACTGCAATATTAACAACGGAATCCGATACTGAGCCGATAAAAAAAATAGCGCTAAATAACACGACTAACAGCAAACACTTTACAAAATTCACTTTCCCCCCCCTTTAAAATCTTTTATTTTTAGTTTTTTACTATTTCTTAGCCTTTGGTGGGGCATCTTAGCTTCTTCATCTTTGGTGATAAAACCATCGTCATTGGCATCGGGCCTTTTAAAACGTGCTGCCGCTTTTTCTTTATTTTTACTTCTTTTAGTATATTCCGCTTCAGTGACTTTACCGTTTGAATCTTTATCCCATCGTTCAAAACGATCTTTTGCCGCATGAACAGTAAACGATTAAACCATAAGGGCGGTAAGTGATAATATTATTGCTATTTTTTTCATGGTTATTTTTCTCATTAGTGTTGTGTATTAATAAAGTCATTAATTGATTTATTAATGACTTTATCAGTGTTTCTAGTTTTTCTTTTCAACATACATATAAAATGCCGGTAAACCGGACCTTAAACCGCTATCGTCAGGTTTATTATCAAACCAAGCTCGAACATCTAAATCACCCTCAACCAGTGGTAACTCAAACTCAACAGATGTAGCCCCTTTGGAAATAGGTTTTGTTACTGATCCACCATTAAGTTGTAGGTGAGCGAAGCTTTTACCAATGACCTTATTAGCAGGAATATCATGTAAATACAGTGTCATGGTGTAGTTGCCAGAGCCAGCTACTTTTAATGCCCAAGGTGACACCATATATTTATCTTCATTACCAACCCAACCGTGGCCTTTACCCCATTTATCGTCACCAAAACCTGGCCACCACGGAACTTGACCTGTATTAGGTGATAACCAATCCATGCCCGTTAAGCGTGAAGGGTTTTCATGTTTACTTCCTATAATAGGTCGAGTTGTTGGCGTACCTTTGCCCGTTGTATGAAGCCACCACTTATCATAGGCTTTCGCCATGGTTGCGACTCGCGCTGGATGCTGGGCACTAATATCATTTTGCTGACCTGGGTCGTTGCTTAAGTCATATAACTCAACGCCACCTTTTTCTTCTGCATGAACATATCGCCAATTACCTTGCATCACTGAATATGGACGTTGAGGATCAGGGTTTAAAACACGTTGGTTAGTTACCACCATCGTTCTATCAGGTAAAGCCGTACCCTCTCTTAATAACGGTACTAATGAAGTACCATCGGTATCAATACCAGCAGTATCAATGCCGGCTAAATCAAGTAACGTGGGTAATACATCAACATGCGCGGTTAAATCATCGAACTCACCGGGTTGACCTAATTTGCCATTAGGCCAACGGATATAAAATGGTACACGATGACCACCTTCATAAGTTGATGCTTTACCTGCACGCATAAAGCTATTTAAGCTATTTAATTTTTTACCTGTTTTGGTTTCAATCGCTAACTTAACTTCATCGGTAAGTCGGGTAAGCGGCTCACCATTACTTTTTGCTGCCATTGATGAACCATTATCAGTCATAAAAATGAAGATGGTATTATCTTCAATATTGGTGTCACTCATTGCTTTACGAAGACGCGCTATGTTGTCATCGATATTGGTGATCATGCCGTAAAACTTGGCTAAATCATCGCCTAAACCAAGTGTTTTATAAGGTTCAATATAGTTCTCAGGTGCGCGCCATGGTACATGTGGTGCATTAGTAGATAAGTACAAGAAAAATGGCTTATCTGTTTTTTCCTGAACTTTTGCCTGAGCTTTGATGTAATCTATCGCTTCATCAAACCAAACATCTGTGGCAAAACCGTTATATTTTTTTTCTTTACCATTGAGATAATAAGTATCATCAAACTGATCGTTTTCCCAGTAATCAGGTGCTTGACCAACACCGCCACCACCATGACTTAATACATGTTCAAAACCTTGGTCTTGTGGACGAAATGGGTAGTTATCACCCAAATGCCATTTACCAATCATCGCAGTGTTATAACCAGTATCAGCCAAAAATTCAGGTAAAATATGATGTTGATCATTAAGCATATGGCGTCCCATTACAGTATGCCAAACGCCAGCGCGTAATGAATATTGACCACTCATTAATGCCGCACGTGTTGGTGAACAGGTTGGGTCAACATGAAAGTTAGCAAAGCGCTGACTTTCATTCGCTAATCTTTCAATGTTAGGCGTATTAACGATAGGATTATTATTCATGCCGAAATCACCATAGCCTTGATCATCTGTCATCACTAGAATGATATTGGGACGTGGTTGCTTTTTATCTGAGTGGGCAGCACTCGCTTCATTTGTTTCGCTAACGTTTTCTTGTTGACTACAACCAACAATCGCTAATAACCCGACCAGTAAAATACTTAAGGGTTTAAGCTTGTTTGAATAATGTCTTAACTTCATCGTTATTCCTCTCATTAACCTTTCAATATATCAATAGGTTTCATTTTCTTTTCACTAATATGAGTATTAAGCGGTTTGGAACCTCGGTATTCCTTCACTAGCTCAGCATTTTTTTCTCTTAATTGCTTAACAATACTTTGTTTGCCAGGCTCATCAATAAGGTTGTTTTTTTCATCTGGGTCATTAACTATATCGAATAACTCTTCGTAAATTGGCTGCTCGCCATTGATAGAAGCAACACTCATATCGGCGTAAAGCCCGTCGTTTTTCTTATCAAAATAACGGACGTATTTCCATTGATGTGTACGTACACCTTCCATGCGCGGGTAATTTTGAATGGTCATCATATTTTCTAAGAACATTTCTTGACGCCACTGGGCTTTATCATCATATTGCCCTTCTAACATCAGTGGCTTTAAACTATGGCCCTGCATTTCATTTGGAATAGCTGTGTTGGTTAAATCAAGTAAGGTAGGCGCAAGATCAACTAAAGCTACCAGCTCGTTACTTTGATTGGCTTTATTTTTAATTCTTGGGTCGTAAACAACCATAGGAATACGCACTGATGGATCGTAAAGATGTACCTTGCCACCTAGGCCAAATTCACCATGCATTAAGCCATGATCTGAGGTAAAAACGATAATGGTATTATCAGCAATGCCTTGTTTTTCTAGATTGCGAACTAACTTGCCCAATAACTTGTCGATACCCGATATGGTTTGCATCTCTCTAATTTTTCGTTCTTTTAAGGTATCAGGGGTTTTAACGTAGTTATAGGTTCTTATAAATTGACCGTTATAAACGTTTAAAGGCAATTTAGGTGTTTTAATATCTTCTGCAGCAACGTAAGTTTTAGGAATCGTTATTTCATTTAACTTGTCTCGGTAAGTGGTTTTATAAAGGTCTAAATCACTTTTCCGTAGTTGCATCGATCCCGTGCTATTGGCATGAGGAACATTAAAGTTAATCATTAACGCAAACGGTTTGTCCTTAGGACGGCTATCGAGAAAACTATAACCGGCTTTAAAAGCTTCATTAGGCTCCATAAAATTTTCCAAGCCTTCTTCCATAATTTCTATCTGGGTATCTGCTTTGGCGTTTTTAAAAATAGCGTGGCGCTTATGATCTTTTGGATAAAAACTTAAGTGCTTATGACTGGCATACCAATAATCAAAACTGTTATCCATAACGCCACTTTTATAACCAAAACCACCCGCTTCATTTTTACCTATTGGCGTATGATTTTTACCTACCCAACCGACAAAATAACCATCTTTTTTTAATAACATTGGGTACGTTTGAGCCCAAGCAGATTCAGTCATACTAGAGTTAGAGTTAAAATTGATGCCATGTCGGCGTTCATATAACCCTGTTAATAGGGTTGTTCTGCTCGGTGTACACACCGCACTGGTAGCAAAACCTTTATTGAAAATAGTACCTTTGCTAGCCAGCTTATCAATATTAGGTGTTTTGATAATGGCATGGCCTTCATAGCCAGTTACGCCTCTCTGCATATCATCAGCAAGAATAACAATAACATTAGGACGAGTTGTCTCTTTAGCCGGTGTGCTTGGTGTTACAACATGCCCGTTCTTTGCTTTACTTGCTTTAGTATTCATTTGAGTTTCGCCGCAAGCTGTCATACCAAGCGTTAGCGTTATTCCCAAAAGTATTGAAGTATTAAGTTTCATTGATTCTTTTCCATAGTGTTATTTTTAATGGCTAGGTTTATTTTTCCAATCTCTGGCACGGTGATCTTTATCATTAATTCCGCCCATCATTTTAAAACTGTTTTCAACATCATTATTATCTAAAGGATCACCCACTCTTTTTTTCCATGTTTCTAATTCGGCCATCATGGTGGTGATACGAGTTGCATGCTCGGGCTCTGCGGCTAAATCTATGAGCTCATCAGGATCGTTATTCATATCAAATAACTGTGATTTTTTCAGGCGTGGATAATATATGAGTTTATAGTCGTCGGTTCTTAGCATGCGCTGAAAATGTCGGTAACTGCCGTATATGCTGTCAAACATAGTGTCTTTATCTCCACGTACTTTTTCGCCTCTTATTAAAGGTGCGACGCTAGGCATTTGTACTGATGAAGGAATTTCCAAACCAGCAAGATCAACCGCTGTTGGAAAAGCGCTACTGATATAAAACATGCCTTTTGCTGTTTTTCCTTTGGGAGTATCAGGTCCTTTGATAATAAAAGGGGCTCGCACACTGTGATCATATTGATTTTGCTTACCAAGTAAGCCATGTTTGCCAACGGCTAAGCCGTGATCCGAGGTAAAAATAATTAAGGTATTATCGGCTTGTCCAGAATCCTCTAAGGCATCAAGTACCTTACCGATTTGCGTATCCATATGTTCAATCATGGCGTAATATTCACCAATAAAGTCTTTTATTACCTCCGGCTTACGTGGAAAGTCAGCCAATATCTCATCACGTATGTAATGATCACCTTGATTAAATGGATGCTCGGTTTTATAACTAACAGGTAAATCAATTGTGTTGCCCGGATATTTTGCAACATAGCTATCTGGCGATTGACGAGGATCATGTGGTGCTAAGAAAGCCACATACATCATAAAGGGATCGACTGATTTGTTTGATACTTGTTGCTTTGATACTTTCTGCTTTGATAAAAAGGTTACTGCGGCTTCAGCTACCATCTCACTGGTGTGTTTATCTCCTTTATATTGCAGATATTTATTTGTGCCTTTTGCACTAGGTACATAATCAACAAAAGCAGCTTGCCACTGTCCTCCGTCATTTTCGCGAGCCATACCACTTTTGAAAATTGCTTTTCCTTGCGTAAAGCTACGTTCAAATATAGACATGGGTAAATGCCATTTACCGGTCATAAACGTTTGATAACCTGCGTCTTTAAACGTTTCGCCAAACATTTTAAAATCTTTGGTATCATTGCCTTGCTTATGATTATCAGGCCCCATGCCGGTATGAAATATATGACGGCCAGAATTGATCATCCGACGAGAAGGTGCGCACACTGCTGGTGACCATGAACCTTGATTAAAAACATGAGTAAAACTGGTGCCAGCGTTTGCTAGTCTATCAATATTTGGCGTTGATATACGTTTATTACCATGAGCAGAAATAGTATCTGTTGCCTGATCATCAGTTAAAATAAACAGTACGTTTAATGGTTTTTTAACTGTGCTAGTGCTGACATCATTAGCAAATGCTAAGTTGGTAGCCAATAAAGTAACAAAAATGAGAAAAAGTAGATTTATCATGATTTACCCTTTTTACTTTTACTTTTACTTTTACTTTTACTTTTACTTTTGATTAACTTGGGATTGTTTTCTGGCCAATTATCAACTGGTTTGAAGTTTTTATTAGCATAGTCATCACCGCGATGACTTGCTTTGGCCGAAGCGATAAATGTATTAATTTTTTCAGTCATTAATTTTAGTTTTTGTGGATGCTTACTAGAAATATTGAATGATTCACTCCGGTCAAATTTCAAATTATATAAGGCTGATGTTTCAATATCTTTAATACTTGTTACTAATTTAAAGTCACCATCAATCAGCGCTAGATTTCCTTTTGCATAAAAAGGGATAGCTTTTTTACGGACCAAGCTTTGGGCTTCAAACTTGCCTTTAACTGTACTTGCAACTGTTCCTTTAAATAAGGGCAAAATGCTTTCACCATCAATAGGTCTATCATCAGGCATTTGATAACCGACAATTTCATTAATGGTGGGTAAATAATCTAAAGTAGAAGCGGTACTATTAATGACACTACCGGCTGAAATGATTCCAGGCCATAACGCTAATGTTGGCACACGAACACCGCCTTCATATAAATCACGTTTGCGCCCTCTTAAGCCCTGAGTAACACCAACGGTTCTGCCTTGAGCTTTTTTGCCTTCAGGTCCATTGTCACTGGTAAAAGTAATTAGAGTATTTTTATCTACACCTAATTCTTTTAAGGTTCTACGAAGACGTCCTATTTGTTCATCCATTTCAGTGATAACGCCATAATAATGAGCGGCTTCACCGTAACCTTTATATTGTGCTAGATACTCAGCACCTGCACTAACATCCATATGGGGAGCATGAAACCAAACAACGGTAAAAAATGGTTGTTCTTTATTTACTGCTTGTTTGATGAAAGGCAAAACACGATCTATAACGACTTTACTTGCTCCCCCCTGTAAACGGGGCTCGTTAGGTTCAAGCGCGATACCATTGAGCCAAAAAGGATTATTAACAGCTCTTTTACCCAATGCTGGGTCCCAAAGTTGAATGGCCGACTCTGTAACAAAGGAGGTATCGTAGCCATGCCATGAAGGAGGCGAGTAATTTTCTTTTGGTTTACGTTTTTCACCTTTAGCTGAGAAGTCTTTACTGAGCGTTCCTAAGTGCCATTTCCCAAAGTGTCCGGTTGTATAACCTTTCTCTTTCAGAATTTCACCGAGGGTTATTTCTTCTTTAGGCAAATGCCCAACATTAGCCCAAAAGACTCCATAACGATTGTGATGACGCCCAGTAAGAAAGGTACCTCGAGTAGGAGAACATACAGAGCCACCAGCATGAAAGTTAGTCATAATAGCGCCTTCTTTAGCCATTTGATCTAAGCTGGGTGTTTTGATAATTTGGTTGCCGGTAAAGCCAGTATCACCATAACCTAGATCATCCGCCATAATAAGAATGATGTTAGGTTGGCTGGTATTATCCTTAGGTCTAATATCAGCAACTACTTGGCTAGTTGTTGTCAACAGAACCAAAATAAACAACACTATATTTATTACATACTTTTTCACTAAATAGTTTCCTTGACGATTTCTCTAGCTCTGTGACGACTAATATTTTTACTTGACAGAAATTAGTTTGCTAATATACAACGAAAGCAACTTTGTGTTTATTTATATATAAAAGCCTAGATTATAGTGAGTATTTCAACAAGTCAAGACTTTAGCATTGTAAAGTTATGTAAATAAAAAATAACAATCTGTATTATTAAATAAAAAACATCGTGCTACCGGATAAAAAATATGGATTTATTAACAAATAACTGTAGAATTAGTTATAAAATACACTTTAATATTTTATAACTATCCCATTTATTCAAAGGCAAGGAAGTTTAGTGTGAGCGATAAAACCTATCTATTTAAACAGTCTGTAAACAAAATGCTACAACATATTGCCGATCTCCCTAGTGGGGAAAATATTATGGCAAATGATATTGAACTGACAAAATTATTAAGTATTAGTCGTACCACGGTTAGAGCGTGTGTAGAGCACCTTTGTGCTATTGGGATGATTAAAAGAGATGGTCCTAATAAGTTAGTACTTCGTGAAGTGACTGAAGCCGACTCTTACGATATAAAAGACAAAAACTCGACCAAAGATGTACAGATTGAAAAACACTTTCTTGACCTTATAAATACGGGAAACTTGCTACCTGGAGATAGATTTTCTGAACTTAGTCTAGCGAAAAATTCAGGCTGTACCACGATTACCGTTCGTGAATTTCTGATTAAATTTTCGAATAATGGCTTAATAGAAAAAATACCTCGTGGCCGTTGGAAAATGGTGAAGTTTGACGAGGAGTTTGCCCGTGAATTGGTCTCATTTAGACAAATGGTTGAAATGCGTGCGATTACCGAATTATTAAATTTACCGAAAGATAATCCTGTTTGGCAAGAGCTCGCCGAATTACTGGCTAAACATAAAGAAGTAAGAGCGGATATGGAAAATCGCTATTTAGAATTTCCAGATTTAGATAAAGCCCTACATTATAAAATTAAAGCCGGTAACAAAAACCGATTTACCAACCAATTCTACGACATTGTATCTTTTGTTTGTCATTATCATTATCAATGGGATAAAACTGGTGAATTTGAACGTTTTACTAAAGCTATTGATGAACACATAGATATATTAAACAATCTTGTTACTCATAATACCGCAGGTGCAATTATGAGTATGGAACGGCATTTACAATCAGCTGAAAGAACCTTACTTCGTTGTGTTCATGGTTTAGAAAGTTAACGACGTTAGCGTGTGTTTCGACGAGATGAATGTTTAGGTAAACTATTAATTACAATTTAATATGTTGTTTAAACAATGATAAATGTTCATTTTTTCGATGACTCACTAATATCATAGTACTTTGTTTTTGGTCTGCAAGATGCTCTATAAAATTGAGTACTCTATGTCTATTTAGCTCATCTAATCCTTGTGTTGGCTCATCTAAAATTAATAAATGTGGTGATTTAACTAAAGCTCTGGCGATTAACGCGAGTCGTTGTTCACCATAACTTAAACATTGAAAAAGTGTGTTTTTACAATCAAGTAAACCGACCTTCTTCAACCATTGGCACGCAATTTCAATATGATGATGTTCAGGTTTTTGATACAAACCAATAGAGTCATAAAAACCAGACAAAACCACGGTAAGCAACTCTCCGTTTACGCGATATTGCCGATGTAATTCAGAGCTCACAATGCCCATTTGCTTCTTCAGTTGCCAGATACTTTCTCCAGATCCCCTTTTAAATCCTAATACATGAAGATCATTGCTATAACATTGTGTGCAATCACCAGTGATTAATTGCATTAAAGTCGACTTGCCACTGCCATTTCGGCCCGTGATCAAGGTATGTTGCAAGGGTTGAATACGTACATATAAATTTTCAAAAACATTCACACCTTTATAGTGTACTTTTCCGTTATTAAGCTCCACTAAGTATGGATGTTTATACTCTGAGTAATGATTAGTACTTTCAGGCCAATCAACATTATCCTTTCTAGGGATAAGTAAAGCGTCAAGCTGGCGTTTAGTTTCGTCATTTTCAAGCTGACCAATTACATCAAGCTGGCTACGTTCAATAAAAGCAATCTTGTTGCACCAAGCAGGAATATCATGACGATTATTTAACATCAATAAAACCGTGACATTCTTTTTTGCCAATTGAGCTAACACTTTTGATAAAGCGAGACATGAAACGTCATCTAGGCTATCAAAGGGGTTATCACAAATTAGTAATTCGGCACCATTAAATATCGCTTGTAAAATTAGCAACTTACGCCCTTCCCCCGTGCTTAATTGTCGATAGCCACTTTCAAGTCGATGACTTAAACCAAATTCACTCACCAAAGGGTCTGTTAATTTATCTTTTGGAAGGAAGTCTTTTGCCTTAGTGCCAACATCATTGGCATCAATATAATCTGTAGCATCAATTTTTAGTTCATGCTCATAAATGCGTTGTTGAGCTTCAAAAGAGACTAACGCTACTTTTCCTGCTTGAGGTAATTGACACAACTCCGCGCTTGCATCGGTTAACTCTCCAGTAAGAAGCTGATCTAAATACTGTTTTCCAGAGCCATTACGTCCTAATACGCACCAACTTTCGCTTTGATCTACTTGCCAATGGTTAATGGTTAGCTGCGGATGCTCAAAGTTTATAATATTTATCATAGATATTTTGAAATTAGACAGAAAAATTAAAGGTGTATTTTACCTTAACTTTTCAGAAGGGGTATACCCAATTGAATAATTACCTGATCATTTTGAATGGCTAAAACAAATAACTACTTCGTTATATAATTAATAAGTACGACTGCATGGATGCAAGAGGTAGAGCGACGCAGGATGCCAAAGCCGAGAATAACTACTTACTAAATTTTATGCCTTGTATTTATCCGTTTTACTTCATGAAAAACTAGACCACTAAATTAATCGAATTGGTATTTAATAATAATACTGCGTGAGTTAAAGTGAGCCAATTAACGAACTTCGATTTAAATCGCCAATACATTTCGCACCTGTTAACGTCATTGCCACTCGCATTTCTTGTTCATAAATATCAAGCAAGTTCTCAACACCCTGTTGTCCTTTCGCTGCTAACGCATAGATGTATGAACGACCCAACATTGCACAATCAGCGCCAGATGCAAGCATACGCACAACATCTAGTCCTGATCGAATACCTGAATCTACAAAGATTTTCAGGTCATTTTTCACGGCATCAGCAATAGGAGGTAGAGCCTTAGCTGAAGATAATACGCCATCTAACTGACGGCCGCCATGATTTGAGACAACAATACCGTCAGCACCAAATTTCACCGCATCTTTAGCATCTTCAACATCGAGTATACCTTTAATGACCATAGGCCCATCCCAATATTCCCTAATCCATTCCAAATCTTTCCATGAGATAGAAGGATCGAAGTTATTTCCTAGCCAGCCAATATAATCTTCCAAATTAGTTTGCTCGCCACGATAAGCTGACACATTGCCTAAATCATGTGGTTTGCCTAATAAGCCAACATCAAATGCCCAATGAGGGTGACGCATCGCTTGCAAAATTCGTTTCGATGCCGCAAAAGGGCCACTCATACCAGAGTGCATGTCTCGATAACGAGCACCTGGTATTGGCATATCAACCGTAAACACTAGAGTCTTTACCCCTGATGCCTTTGCGCGCTCCAAGACATTTTTCATAAAGCCACGGTCTTTAAGTACGTATAACTGAAACCACATAGGTCGTTTAATTTCTGGTGCCACTTCTTCGATTGGACACACAGATACTGTAGACATGGTAAATGGAATACCTTTATTTTCTGCCGCTTTAGCCGCTTGTACTTCTCCTCTTCGCGCATACATACCTGTAAGCCCTACTGGCGCTAATACAATGGGTAGAGCCAACTTTTCACCAAAAATTTCAGTACCTAAACTGAGTTCAGACATATTATTAAGTACGCGCTGCTTTAATGCGATATCAGCTAAATCGTCTACATTGCGTGTTAATGTTCTTTCACTGTAAGAGCCACCGTCGATATAGTGAAATAAAAATGGAGGCAGCTTCTTTTTAGCAGCATTTCGGTAATCTGTTGGAGCAGAAATAATCATCGCGATTCTCTTTTAGTTACTTTGTTCTTTGCTTCTATTTATTAAGCTTTGTTTATTACCCTTTGTAACGTTCAACAGTTTGTTGCTGCTCGCCAAGGCCAGAGATACCTAATCGCATCAGATCACCTTCTTTTAAGTATTTAGGTGGGGTAAAACCTAAGCCAACTCCTGGCGGTGTGCCAGTACTAATAATGTCACCCGGTTGTAAACTCATAAACTGACTAATGTAGGAAATAAGGAAAGGCACTTTATAGACCATGGTACGGGTATTTCCATCTTGTACACGTTCGCCGTTTAGCTCTAACCAAATATCTAACTCATTAGAATCGGTAACTTCATCGGTAGTGACCAAATAAGGGCCGATAGGACCAAAAGTATCGCATCCCTTCCCTTTACACCATTGACCTTCTTTTTCTATTTGAAATTCACGTTCTGATAAATCGTTAATCACACAATAGCCGGCGATATGATCTAACGCATCTGCTTCAGATATGTATTTCGCTTCTTTGCCTATGACCACACCTAGCTCAACTTCCCAATCTGATTTCTCTGATTTAGGCGGCATTAATACAGTGTCATTGGGACCAATAATTGACGAGGTAGCTTTCATAAATAAAACCGGTTCAGATGGCACAGCCATTCCGGATTCTGCCGCATGGTCTGCATAATTTAAACCGACACAAATAAATTTCCCAACTTTTGATATAACCGGACCCACACGAACGTTAGCATCAACTACGGGTAAACTCGCTAAATCTAATGCAGCAATTCTCTTTACTCCACCAGTTGAAAATAAATCACCGTCAATATCACTGACATGGGCCGATAAATCGCGAATAATGCCATTATCATCTAATATCGCTGGCTTTTCTTGGCCCAAGGCCCCTACACGCATCAATTTCATTATTAATCCTATTTACAGCATTTAAAGTACACTTTGCTTTAGTCAGAGACTAAAGAGTAAAAATATTTTCCATCAACATCCACTTTTCATCACCTGTTGCCCAAGGTAGTTTCTGCTGAAATGTCCACATAAGTTCTTCCCAATCAACCACTTTAGCGTTACTTAAATCCGCTGCTTCTTTTGCTTCAAATGAAAACTGGGCATTGACTTCCATCACCATAAACAAACGATTACTTATTAAGTAAATATCTAAAGCTTCAATGCCTGAGCCTTTAATACTTTCAATAATATCCGGCCAAACATTGCCAGTTTCATGATGCTTTTTATAAGCTTCAATCAGCTTTGGGTCATCTTTTAAATCTAATGCAAAACAGTGACGCATTATCAGTTACCTGCTTATTTCGATGAATGTTGTTGTGAACGTTTACCGTAAATGGCAATAACTACAAAGCAAATCATTGGCAATATAAACGAAGTTTGCACGCTGGGAATACCAGTAATGAGAGCTGCTCCGTCAATCATGCTACCTTGTAGTGGTGGCATTAATGCGCCCCCAACAATGGCCATAACTAAGCCTGCAGACGCTAAACTAGCATCGTTACCGGTATCCTTAAGCGCAATACCATAAATTGTTGGGAACATTAACGACATGCAGGCAGAGGTTGCTACTAAACAGTAAAGGCCTGTGATGCCACCGATAAAGATAGTACCTAAAGACAGTGCTATACCACCACCAGCTAGAAGTAGTAATAATTTACCTGGACAAATCAACCCTAAGATTAAAGTACATATAAAACGGCTAGCTAAGAATATACCCATGGCAACCATATTATACTGTTGAGCTTCAGCCGCCGTTAAACCAACCGAGGTCATGCCGTAGTGAATAATAAAAGTCCAAGACATTATTTGTGCACCAACATAAAACGCCTGTGCAATTACACCTTCACGATATCGTTTATTTGAAATTAAACGAATAAAAGTTTCTTTTAATACCTTAAGTGTTAACGGTTCATCATGAGTAATGGTGTCTGGCAGTTTACGGAACAAGAAGAAAACAAATAATAGCGCAACAACCGAGGCAATGGCGATGTATGGACCACGTACTGTGATTAAATCGGCTGCTTGCATTGCTTGGTGAGCAGCAGGCTCAGCAATGGAAAAGTCACTTAACGCTTGGGTTAATTTACCATCAACTACTGACGGTAATAAATCATTATATTCAGGGTGAGCTAATTTTTCTGCGGCGCGAAACTCTTCAACTTTCAATTCACTTAAAATGTAGTTTGAAGCGACGAACATGCCACCTAAAGAGCCAATGGGGTTGAACGCTTGTGCTAAGTTCAATCTTTGTGTGGCTGTTTCAGGTGAGCCCATAGATAACACATAAGGGTTAGCCGTTGTTTCTAACAGCGCTAAGCCACAGGTAATAACACATAAGGCCAATAAAAAATAATTAAACTCTGCTGTCATACTGGCAGGTAAAAAGAGCAGTGCACCAATTGCATAGAGTGCTAAACCTAGCAAAATTCCTGATTTATATGAGAAGCGACGAATAAAAATAGCCGCTGGAATCGCCATGATGCCATAACCTAAGTAGAACGCGAACTGCACCATACTACTTTGGGCATTCGAGATTAAAAAAATATCTTTAAACGCTTTTACTAGTGGATTGGTAATATCGTTAGCAAATCCCCATAATGGAAATAGCATAGCTACCATCATAAAAGGGATGATATATTCTTTTGCTAAAATAGGTGTCTTCGTTTCAGTTGGTTGCTTAATTATTTCACTACTGTCTGCGACAGCGACATTTGGCTTATTCATAGTGGGACCTTATTATTGTTATATTGAAATAATGTAGTAAATATTAGTTATTCAGTGTGACAAATCCGCCGTCGATAGGAATATTACTACCTGTAATAAATGCCGCATCATTCGAACATAAAAAGCTTATCAATGAGGCCATTTCATTTACTGTGCCCATACGTCCTATCGGTTGGCTTTTTGATAGTTTATCGAATATTTCTTCTTGGTTATCCGGATAGTTTTTCTCGATGAAATTATCTACAAAAGGGGTATGAACACGTGCCGGAGAAATACAATTACAACGTATACCATGATCGATATAATCTCTAGCGACCGAATAAGTCATGGTAAGTATTGCCCCTTTACTCATTGAATAAGCAAATCGGTCTTCAATACCAACCGATGCTGCTATTGAAGCAATATTAATAATAACACCTGAGTGTCGCTGCTTCATCGAGCCAATAATTGTGGACATCATATTGTATGCCCCTTTAACATTAACGTTATAAACTCGGTCTAAATCTTCTTCGGTGGTATTTTCTAAATTACCAACATGTGCGATACCGGCATTATTAATTAATATATCAATGGCATGTTCTTTAAGTATTGCGCCAACAACCTCTTTAACTTGAGCATTATTTGCGATATCACATTGATAAGCACTTGCTTTACCACCAAGTTCAGCAATCAGTGCTTTTGTGGTATTTGCTGCGTCATCATTTAAATCAATAATAATAATATGAGCACCTTGCTCTGCTAGTTTTAGGGCAGTGCTTTGACCAATACCACTACCGGAACCGGTGATCAGGGCGAATTTTCCGTTAAACTTATTACTCATGTTAATACCTATTTTATCTTTTAATTTGTATTCAAGACCATTTAAAATCATTCGAGGCCATAAAAAGATTGTGCTGTTTTACGCCAAATTGACTGTTGTTCTATTACTGTTAATGGTTCAACAAAAGTTTCGACTTGCTTCATCCAAGGAATATAGCCTGATGAAAGATTAACGACTGGCCAATCACTTCCCCACATAAGACGTTCGGCACCAAAGCAAAGTAACAGGTGTTCCATATAAGGAGCTAATTGTTCAAAACTGGGATTAATTCTTGCTTCTGTCACTAAACCAGATAATTTACAAAAGGCTGATGTTTCCTGGGCTATTAACGCTATTTTATCAAACCATTGGGGTGATGTATTGTTTGCTATCCCAGGTTTTGCACCATGATCAATTACTACTCTAAGATCAGGGTATCTTTTTAATAAGGTGTACAAAGCATCTAAGTGCCCAGGCATAACTAAAGCATCAAACGTTAAGTTATTTGCTATTAAGTATTCAAATACTGGTGCAAGCTCGTCTTTAAGCATCCACTGAACATCTTCAATATCCTTTATCATCGGCCTTATGCCTTTGAAGTAATGACTTTTACTAAAGATTTCAAGCTGTGAAAGTGCCTGTTCACTTGCCATATCGACCCAACCAACAACACCGGCAACAAACTCAGTTTCAGTGGCTATTTTCAGCATAAACTCTGTTTCTGCAGTTGACTCTGCCGCTTGTACTAGTACGGTTTTATTTACCTGAGCTTTATCCAATAGTGGCGTAAGATCATCAGGTAAAAAGTCTTTATATAGCAGTTCAAGTTCTGGAGTTAACCAAGTGTAATCACCGCGCGATAATTGCCAGAAATGCTGGTGTGAGTCGATAGGCATCATAAGTTACTCCGCCACACCTGTTGGAACAGGAGCGTCTGGGGTTAAGAGGCCGTCATCTTGTAAGGTTTGCCAAAACTCACTGGGGATATTAACCTGCATTTGCTCAACGGTTGTTTGCACGCGATTCGCTGAACTTAAACCAGGAATGACACTAACCACTGCCGGATGTGCTAATGGAAATTGTAACGCTGCTGCTGCTAATGGTACGTTAAAATCTTGGCAAACATCTTCTATCGCCGCGACCGTTTTGATGATGGTTTCATTAGCCGGCTGATAATTGTAATGTGGCACTACGCCCTCACGGCGAACACCTGTTGCTAAAATCCCTGAGTTATAAGGACCACCTAAAATAATCGAGCTATTTTCTTTCACACAGCGGGGTAAAAAGCTTTGCAACGCTTTTTGTTCTAACA
>Ga0209395_1004349_pt1 | contig 16716 bp, 17 predicted proteins | sample GOMGulsemesocosm_3_FD_184635 | JGI IMG/M metagenome (GOLD analysis project Ga0209395, IMG submission 184635) | Methane-oxidizing microbial communities from mesocosms in the Gulf of Mexico - GOM9D Gulf of Mexico (SPAdes) (version 2) | ecosystem: Environmental > Aquatic > Marine > Cold seeps... | reverse complement strand
GATACAAAAAAGCCCTAACCGAGGTTAGGGCTTGAATAAATGGTGCCGACTGCCGGAATTGAACTGCTGGGCTAATATGAGTTACTGATTCAATCAGTAGGTCAGTTCAAATCACTATAATATCAAATGGCAAATTTCAGACGAAAAAAAACCTTAACATAAATGCTAAGGTTTCGTTTCTTCATCTCTTAAAGAGAGAATGAATGGTGCCGACTGCCGGAGTCGAACTGGCGACCTACTGATTACAAGCTATCGACTTGGTATAGGTGAATCCACTATTTATGCGGCTTAACTACATGAATAATATCTTGAAATACAATGTTAGCCCCGTTGAGTTACTCTAAAATAAGTATGAAAGTGAGGCTTATATATTTGATTAAGTAGGTATTGCATAATTTACAATAGAATATAGCCAGTATTTATCTGTCATAGATATGTCTACATAACTATGTTCAAGTGGTAAATTGTATAATACAGAAGTATTATCTGAGCATAGAGCAGAAAGTGTTAATGCTAAAGAATGTGCTTTTGTCCCTGCGCAAAGGTATACATAATTGTTTAGCTTATTTGATACATTTCGGTAATTGTCTACCATGTCCCATGCTTCGATAGCGTCACCTGCCGTCGCATTAATAAAGTGATTGGGATCAATACTGAAAGTAGATAAAAGCTCTGCATTGTCGTCGATAACTCTGGAATTATAGTCTTCTACAAATCCTGGATTGGGCGTTAGAACTTTTACAAACTCAGGATCAGCTTTATTAATAACTTGCAGTGTTTTATTACCTTCAAATCCTAATGAAACAATATATTCTGTCATCGCACTTGGACTAGCATTAGATGTTAGACCGCTTATTGGTATAGTACTCCATTGTCCTTTTGTAAATTTAATTTCTTCTTCACCAGTAACAATACCTTTCTCACTTGTAGGATAAATACATTCTCTGTATGTAAAATCAATGTACTTTATGAAGCCCAGATCAAAACCACGAGCTAATGTTGAAAGTGGTATGTATCTTGGACAAGTTGAAAGATCAAATAAAATATTTAATGGTCGGCCTAGATTTAAGTAAGATTTTAATAATAAATCAGCCAATTTAGAGAAACATTCTTCTACAGCAACTGATTCTCCATTTAGAATGTTGATTTTATTAAACTTCTGTTCTGCCCATTTTCGTAGCTCTATATCATTGGCGTCTCGTTTTCCATTTACGTCTTTATTATCAAAAATTATTAGGGTAACTTCATTTGCATCATTTATGCTGCTTTTTGTTAATGTAAGGCATCGGTTATCCCAACTAGAACAAACAATACAATGATCATAATCTGGCTTTATCGGCAAGCCATTTATACTCTCAGAAAAATGAGATTTTCCTTTGATACCAAAATTTTTATAACTATTTTTAAAATCCATACTAATCCCACATCGAGAGCTGGTTTTTGTTATCAATATTATTAATTCTTTTTACAATAGTAGTAATAACCTTATCAACATCACTTATGGATTCCGCATCTACTAGCATCAACATTTCATTTTCTAGGATGGCTACATCATAGAATGCCCCCCGATATGAAAATTCATAATGAGGTGCAAGTGATGTATGTATTCTAAAAACTATATTTTCATTGTTATTTTTTAGAATCTTAATAAATCCAGCTTCAGCGGCTTCATTTATTGCAAGGATTACGGCAGTATTTTTTGAAGATATAACGTTTTTAGTTAAAACGAATTGACCTCGTTCAACCGATCTTAGATGTGCATTATCTGCAGAGGAACTTTGGATTTCAGATGTTATTTTCGAAAAACCATAAACTAATAACTTGATTGCACCAACTGCTGACGAGGCACCGGAACGAATAGATTCGAATTTTTTCTTACTAAATGTCTTAAATATTTTGTTTTGTGTGTTTATAGATATTTTAGAACTAAGTTTTGTTTTTTCTTGTTCTTCAATAGAATTGAATAATTCATTCATCAGCATTATATATTCACGGATACTTTTGTCACAAATATGAAAAAGTATTTCTGAATTACAGTACATTGGCTTAATTTTGTATTCTTTGCATATCGATAAGTATGCAGCAGCCATTTTTTTTCTAATATTTTGGCTTTTATCTTTTCGTATTTCTTTTTTTGATTTTGGTTTAGTGATATCTATATCCAGTGTTTCAACTAAATATGTTTGATATATAGGAGGGTGCTTTTCATCTAAATACTCACTGAAATATGGATGATTAATATATTCCATTGCTTTATCAAGTAATGCTTTAGATTTAGTACTTTCACTTTTCGCGAGTTGTGTGGACAATAACGCATTTATTGAAAGTTTTCCTAAAAGTGCATCTGAATTAAATATTAAATCTTCATCATTGTAATACTTTCTTAAACGTACTTGAGCAACACCGTCAGCAAACTCTTTGAAATTTCCAATTTCAAAGCTATCTAAACTAATATTATCGGCATCCGCTTTTACTACACTTAAATTAGGCAGATATGTGGTTGAAGTATCATCTGGTAATCTAACGTAAGAAAATATGTAATACACTGGATATTTACAAAGGCGAACTAATGTATTTAAAACCAGAGTTTGAGCTGAAGAGAGTGTTTCACACTCGTCTAAACAAACTTTAACCCTGTAATCATAAGGAGTGAGTATGTTACTACTGACAATGCTGCTTAGTTCCCCAAAATTTGGTAAACATTCCAAAGATGAAATGATTGATTTTGTATTCTCATTATATAAGCACGCATTTTCTATGTTTATTCTTGTTTCTTTAAAAAAATCGGCTAAATCTAGGTACGTTTTTAACTTGTTTTTGACCTTATCAAAAAATTTATTCTTTGATAATATTTTAAATGTCAGCTCTCTTTCATTTTTTGGTGAGCACTTTATTAAGCCCTCAATGATTAGTTCTGATACAGAATGTAGGAGTTCTTCGAGCCAAGAAACTTCAATATACAAGGCAATTAGTAAGGGATACTCTTCACAGGATTCCCATCGGCGCAATGAATTAAATCTCAATTCAGGTAGTTTAAGATATACTCCGACGTAATCACGTCTACTATCTAATTTATCTAGCGCAGAATGCAAGCTTTTGTTCTGTAATTGCTCTTTCCAGTTTAAGGCTTGAAGTAGCGTAGTCTTCCCTGTCCCTCGGGCACCTTCTAAATAAATAGGCTTATCATTTTCTAAAGTAGTTAAAGTGCTTGGGTGAATGTAGAATAAATGCCTACCTTCAAGCTCAAATCTAGAAGTAGAAAAAGGAGGTTGAATCTTCATAGTCCGATCCTTTTTATTAACCAAGTAGTATGTTTTCTGTTGTTATTTTCAACATTAATTAGCCCTGTCCAATGTAATTCCATTAACACTAGCGGCAACTTTGCTTGCAATTGTTCGTTTTTTTCGAACTGAGCTGCTATTTCAGAATATCGAGCTTCATCTTTAGGAAGTTTTTTGTAAACTTGAACGGTATCTTCATCACAAACCTCTTCTATATTGATAGAAGTTGATATCTTAACATTCAATAACTCGCCAGCTCTTACTGAACCAAAGTTTGTAATTCTGTATGGTGTAACGGTTAAACCTATAGGCACATTTTTAGAAGAATAATGGATATCTATAACGTTAAAACCATCACTAAATTCTGGAGCGGAAATAGAAATAAGATCTGAATTATCATATTTTGGAGATGAAATTATTTCTACAGGGTCTTCATGAATATGACCATGACAATAAACCACGGGATGCCCTAATGAACTAAAAACAGAGCGAACATATCCGCCATTCATCATTTCTGTATAAGGTGCCACTCTCAGTGTTGATTGCGGTAATAGCCCGTGATGTGCCAGTATAATAGGCATTACATTATCGGCAAATAAATCATCTTTAATTTGATCTTCAATGTATCCTATATGTTGTGAGTTTACTGCAGGGGAGTCAATGCATTCACTTAACTCACTAATAAGGCTATTACTTTCAGATTTTAATTTTTCTAATAATTCATTGCTAAATAAATTTTCGAGAGATCTAGTTTCGCCACAACCAATACAAGTATTGAGGGAAAAAAATCTAATTTTATTGTTATAATTTTCAATAAGTGATGTACGGACTTCTTGAGGTTTTAATATATCTAGCCCTATACTTTTCCAAATTTCTTGAAAGGGTTGGAATTTATCGTCGTGCTTTCCTTCTATGGCAACTTTTCGATCTATATCATGATTCCCCGGTACTACATGAATCTTATTATTGTCTTTTGTAAAAAAGTCACTCAATTGTACGAAATGGTCTACACATGCTCTATAGCTATCTTGACACCCCCTAGAAGAAAGATCCCCAGACAATAAAATTCCGCTAATATCATGTTTTTCTATTACTCGTATTAATTCAGAAGAAACTTTCGAAAAAGGATTAGGAGATATGTTATTTATAAAACCAGTATCCATTGCCTTATCTTTAATATCATTTAAATGAGCATTTTTTTTATCTTGAAAATGAACATCGCCTATCTGAATAAATGTGATTTTTTTCATCATTTTTTAGAGAGTCCATTTATCATATTAAACTTCATTAACAAAATATCCATATTAGTAGCTTCTGTATTAAATCTAACCTTACTTCAGTAAAGCAAAGTATTATCTTAGTTTACCATGGGCTTTATTTGTGAAATTTTACAATTATGGCTGAACCGTCCTTACCGACAGTGATCAACTCAAGTTCTCGTAAAATACCTACAATATGACTCCCGTAAACAGGGGAGAGTGAGCTTTTTAATGTTGGTGTCTTATAACTTGAGATGTAGTGACCAACACTATCTTCAGGGGATTTAGTTGCATGAAATCCACCTAGTACTGTTTTACCTTTAAAATGATCTAAAAGTCCTGCAAGTATATCTGGATGAACAAAAACAGGCTTTGAAGGGAACAGAAGTTTAAATCCATCCGACATACTTCCAGCATATTTAAATGATGAACGACCACCAGCAGTTGTTGTTTCTTTCATATTCACCTCAATTAAAAATCAATAAAATACTATCAAAATATCAGATAAAACAATAGCAAAGGATGATCGATCCGTTAGTTTATTGAATAAAAATGGGGGATATAAAAGAGGTAACACTAATTTTGGCACTAAGACCCTATTTCTAGCGTTAAATTATGGTGAGTTTTTATAAATACCTTAGTTAATATTTAAAAGGTATCAGTAATGACATTATCAGAAATAAAATTGATAAAACCAACACCACCACGAAAACCTAAAAAAACAATAAAACCTAGGAAACCAATTAAACCAAAGAAACTTGATTAATATTGTAAACAGAAAAAGCAGACGATAATTCATTACACTTTAGTTAGTAGAAAATTAATAGTGCTTATTAGTTCTAAGTAGTTGTAACAAAGACCATCTGTTTTATCTTGTTTTTTGTTTTAATTCATTGCAAAACCATATATTAAGAGGATGAATCGTTGTTAATTCCTTTACATGATTAGATAGTAAGGTAGGTTATTTAAAAGGAATACAATGCTAACGCCATCACAAATAACACAGCTAGCAGAGCTTGTTAATGAAGCTGATATTGATGTAACAAACAATGATGAAGTTAACGAGTTTATTGGTTTGTTACTTGAAGATGTTGCTGGTTTTGAGTGCACAACTGATGATGAATTGATGAAAGTTCAATCATTTGTTGTTGATGCGATTAATGCTGAAATTTAATCTTTTGAAAACATATATTCAAGGTGACTACATTGATCACAAATTTTGTCTGGATCAGAATCAGGATCAATAATTAATCCCATATCTCCGCCGCACTGATAACACTTATAATATTTTCTTTGGTAATCGCATGCATAACAGAAATTATCATGCTTATTGTAAGTATCATTTTCACAGGAGTCACATGCTTCAATTGGGTAATCATCACCTTGTGTCATAGCATAATACGCATCAGCATAATAAATATGAGTTATTACCCGATGCAATACATCAATGAAAGAAAAGCCTAACCCACAAGCATTGCACTCTAAATTATATTCGGGGTAAGTACCTGCATCGTTGGCTGGTTTTATTAATTCTGATTGGCAAAGTAAGCAGGTAATTTCAGATATATTACTTTTAATACCATCATGAACCCAATCTAGCTTTCTTAATAAATTGTCACATTCATGCTTTTCAATTTCGTAAATTTGTTCAATTTCGATAAATTCAGACCAACAATCACCTCGAAGTAGCTCAACTGGAACTTCATCTAATTCATTTTTAATGAAATTTCTTATTAACAAGAATGATTTAGCTAGTATTTCATCAATTACTTTATCTGGAACTTCCGTATACTTATGCTCTACATCTTTTCTTAATTCTCTTATATGTTTAAAAGTGCTTTTGTCGAAATTAACTTTTAAAGATTTGAAAAGTTGTTCAATTTGATTCGCGTCAACAGTATTAGCATTTTTGGGAATAAATGTTACATCACCAGCTTGATTCAATGTTGGTTTTATCCCTGAGTAAATTAAAATATCAGGTGTGTTTTTCGGAGATAACCGTCGGAGTTTTTCTTTAAATAACAGTAATATTCCAGCATATACATTTCGTACAGCTGATATTTTTCTTCTTTCATCATCAGATTTATAATCTTCAACGCCAATTTCAATTGAAGCTAAGGCGTTTTTTAATATACTCATAGTAATTACTGGCGTTTTATAAAATTTTATTTAATTACATCATACTAGAATACCCACTCTAGCACGTAGTCGTATATAAGCGCGCGTGTTTTATTACCTATAGCGGATATCGAGATCCGTGAACTAAATCCATGCCATCAGGTAACGATAACCGTATCTAACAATGATAAATCTGCGGTAGAGCCCCTCAGTATTGTTACAACTAACAATGATAAAATTAATAAATGAAAGTTAATTTTCATAAGCAGATAAACCAGATAGTTTTGTTGTAGTAATTACTTTAGTAATAAAGTTGTTGTTATTGATCTATATAAACTAGTTTCACTATTTATCATCTGTTTTTTCTGCTTTTATCTTGTAAGATTAACTTCACTCCCAGTTGTAGGTTTAATTCAAAACAAATGAAAGTATCAGAAGTAATTCATCAATTCGAATCAGAAGAAGTTATTAATCCCGTCATTAACAGCCTTATTAAAGAAACACTTCATTACCTATCAAGCCTTTGTAAAGTTGAAGGTCAATGGGATCTTGCGTTAATTGATGAGTTAGAAGAAGAGCAAACATATACGCCAACGCAATTGATTACGTTAATCAATGAATCTACCTTATCGTTTGCTAAAAATGCTGAAGTACCGATCATCGAATACGATATTGATAATGAACACAATATCGTATTACCAGCGATTAAAACCAAATCAAGACGCATTGATATCAATCAATTACCGAGTTTTGAATTACCACTTATTTGTATATTGCAGCAAGTCATTATAATTAATGAAGCCAGACAAGCTGATGATCAGCAATTGGTAAATATAAGCAGACTACTACAATGTTACTTAGCTAACTGCGCTAATCTTCAGTTTTCAGTGTTATGGGATGAAGAATATGACAAAACAACTCAGGCAACTAAAGCGAGGGATCATAAAAAGGCATTTAGTGAGCAGCATAAATTAGCTAGAGAAGCATTTAACTCGTATATATTTGATGAAATTGTAATTAAGGAAAAAGCATTATCGTTAAATAAAGTGATTAATGATGCTATAACGTTCAAAGAAAATATTATTTTCGAAAAGGATGTTACAGAAGAAATAACACAAAGCTGGCAAGGCGTTAATAATAGTATTTTAACTATTTGGTCTAAACACTTTTACAATGAAGCTATTGATAAACTAAACGAAGAGTAGCCTTACCACCATTAAATTTGGCTGTCAAATTCCACCACGGTCACTAAGTTTTAACCATCCTAAATCCGTAATATTCTAAAAGTTAGGTGAGCACAACGACTCACCCACTTTTAATATTAGGTTTTTAAAATGACAAACACCAACGTTTCAAACTCAACCCCTTCATCTATTACTAACCACATTTCAGTTGAGCAGCATACTAATAGTGATTCGATAGCATGTAATTTTTATGAACATAATATTTACCTTTTAACAGGGGATTATGTTTGTGACACAGAAGATTGGAAACTATCTAGCTATAAAAACTCGCAATTCATTTCAATACCTTGCCTTGCTGACCTTGAAGGTAAAGAGCAAATTATTTTAGAGCTATTACCACCAATTGAAGAACGCGATAGTGAGGTTGTTGAAGGAAAAGTAGTTGTTTTATCAAATGATGAACCAATTACTTTTTATGAAATATTTAGTTATAGCGAAGAGCAAGGTTTAGATTTACGAACATTTAATCTGTCAACCTTAGGATTATTTGGCGATGCTCAAACGAGTTCTTGTTATAGCGCTTTAGAAGCATGTTTTGCATTCATTGAAGCTTCAACATTAATTAACACTAAAGATAAAAAAACCTACCTAACCCTAATCCGCGATGATATTAGCTTTATTTGGCGATTTATAAAGGAGCAGCTGATCATACACCTTAACGATTCAGGGGGAAATGAATTGGAGTTGTTAATCGAACAAATGAGCAGAAATAGTCAGCTCTACTGGCAGCTATTAAAAGATCACAAAGTTACTGACTTTAACTTCACTACTGAAAAGTAACCATCAAACCTAATGCGTGGGCTTAGTCCACGCTTATCTAAGGAAATTAATATGAACGTATTAACTAGCGCCCTAGCTTGGGCGTCACGGGGTTACTGTGTCTTCCCGTTAAAACCATACACCAAAGAACCAGCATTTAATAACTGGCAAGCATTGGCTACAACTGATGAATATCAGATCAGGGAGTGGTTTGAACATAACGACTACAACCTAGGTATTCCAATGGGTTCAGCTAATGACCTTATTGCTATCGATATTGATATTAACGATAAAAAAGACGGTATGAATTCACTTACTGAACGTTTCGGTAAGAAATTCTTATTACCTGAAGAGTCTTTGTTAGTAAAAACAGCTAACAACGGTTTACACATCATTGTGGATTGGTCTGATAAAGAAACGCTTAAGAACGGTGTAAACATACTTGGTTTAGATGGCATCGATATTCGCGGTGAAGGTGGCTTTGTTGTTGGTGCAGGTTCGAAATTAGGAACAAGTAAAAAACCAAAGTTCTATCGAGATAATAAATTAAATTCCTTTGCTGAAATTAACGGTTGGATTAAACAGCTATTAACTGAATTTCAGCAAAGTAATAACCGACCAGCATTTGATCCAACAAGTGCCATGAATGGCATAGCAGAAGGTAGTAGAAACGATACGTTGTTTCGTTATTCCTGTCATTTACGTGCTTATGGTTTTGATATCGGTGTTGTTATTGGCTTTATCAGTCAAGCAGCAAAGTTATGCACACCACCATTTCCAGAAGATGAAGCAAAACTCGTTATTGAAAATGCTTTTGCTTATCAACCAACACATACACAACAAGTAACAACACCTAAAACTTTAGAGGAATTATTATAATGAACACATCAATCAATGTAGCACCACAGTTGCCAACTTTTTACCGTAGTTATTTAGAAGCATTGAATAATGGCGCAGTAGATTTTGAAACGATTAAAGGTTTTTCTGATCAGCCAGAGCCTTTTGCATACACAGAACTAGGTAATGCTAAGCGTTTACCTGACTTAACAAATGGACGTTTATTATGGGTGCCTGAGCTTGATAAATTCGCTGTATATAAAGATGGTCGTTGGACTACTGACGATGATTATTCTCATATACGTATCATTGATTTGTTACTAGAGAATCTTGATGCTGAAATTAAGTTTTATGAAAAGTTGTTAAAGAAATTAACAAGCATGAAACAAGAGCATAATGTTAAACCAGTGGAAGACGAGCTTAAACGTCGCCTTAAGTTTATCCGTAGTCATTACTTATCATCACAACGTAAGTCAGCAATAACGGCAGCAATAGAATTGTTTAAGTCTCAACCTAATATCACGGTTAGATATAGCAACTTTGATAGCAAAGGACATTTTATTGGTTGTCCAAACGGGGTTGTTGATACACGTACAGGCAAATTTGTTGAGAATGATCCTTCTTATTTAATGATGAAGTCTACAGGTGTTAAATTTGATCCTGATGCTACTTGCCCAGAATTCTTGGCATTCCTTGATGAAATTTTTCAAGGTGATCAAGACAAGATCGACTTTCAACAGCAGATATCAGGACAAGCTTGTATAGGTTCAATGAATAAAAATATCTTTACGATGGATGAAGGTATTGGTGCTAATGGTAAGTCGGTTAAAAACGATTTAAAAATGCAAATACTAGGTGATTATGCATCACAAGTATCTACCTCTGCATTTATGGGTAAAACGGATAAAGCTGAGTATGTACACGCTAATTTAATTGGTGTTCGATTTGTTTGTATGAATGAATCTGAACAAGGTGATAAGTTAGCTGGCTCTGTAGTAAAAGCTTGTGTTGATAGTGGTTTAGTTACAGCTCGTCACCCGTTTGGTCGTGGTTTTGAATATCAACCGCATTACACCCCCGTATTAAGTACTAACCATATACCTTATATAGGATTAGATCCCGCCATATGGCGAAGGATTGTCATTATTTCTCACGATCATATTGTGCCAAAAGAAAAGCGAGATCCTAATTTGCGTAGGAAATTATTTGAACAAGAAGGCTCTGGTATTTTTAACTGGATGCTAGAAGGTGCAAAACGAGTTCAAGATAAAGGTGAGGTGATTGTTCCACAGTCGATTATTGATGCTCAAGAGCAGTATAAACAAGAATTTGACAAAGTAGGCCAGTACTTAAGTGACTGTTGTGTTGAAAAATCAACAACAGCAATACCTGAGAAAATGAAGGCTCGTGTTACAACTTTACGTGAAGGTTATGCTGCTTGGTGTAAAGCCAATGGCTATAAATCAACCTCTACTCGTAATCTAAAAGCAGAGTTGAAGAAAAAGGGCTTTAGAGTTGGTAAAGGTACAGGTGGTCATGAATACGCTTACGGTATTGATATCAGAGATTTTGATACACAAATAGCGTTAATACTACCTGACGATGAAAATCAGTCATTAATGGAAATCTAGTTTTTCACTGAGCAGAAAAACCAGATGAAATTAATGATGATTAAGGTTAATAAGTAATTAATAGTTACTTATTAACAACGATTAGTTTTTTTTTAGCTTCTGTTTTATCTGCTCTTATTTTAAATCAAATGATAAGGATAATTATCATGAAAAATAGCACTAAAACATCGTTTAAGTTAAACGAACTTCGTCAATTACTTAAGCAAGAGAACACATTAGAAAACTGGTGTGAGTCATCAAGGGGTCTAACTGAAGATGAATCGGTTACTGAACATGAGCAAGAATATCGCCAGTTAATGGAATATATTGAACAGCAAAAACGTGATTCAATTAAGGCGTTTTTAGATGAAGCTAAGTCACAAGATTATACGTGTGAAGCATGGGATCACCAACCCGGTTATGTTAGTGAAGACCTTCATCACTTATATTGTTTTTGGTGTGATCTAGCAGAGAAGAAAAAGGCTAACTACAAGATGTTTATTAACGAATTGTATAAGTTGGGATATGTCACAGAAAATAATCTTATTTGTACTGATTGGACAAATGGTATCGGCATTGATTTTGGTGAAACCGAAGAATCTGAGGTTAGATTAAACCTTGTTCCAAATCCTAATGCTTCACTTTAACTAGCAACAATTAACACCAGAAAAAGCAGATAGTAAAAGTATTAACTAACCTTTACTTATTAATAGTCAGTAACCACTTACTGTACTTATTAGCTATGAAAATCATCTGCTTTTTCTGTTTTTATAAAATTTATTTAATAGGAATAAGAAAATGACAACATTAAACATCAAAGAATTTAAACGCTCAGATTTTCCAAATAGCAAACATGAAAAGATACTTAAACAAGGTAAGAATTGTGCGTGTTTAAGCTGCTTGAGTGTTTTTCCTGTAGTTGAAATAACTGATTGGCTTAATTAAGGTGGACCAGATAATAGAACAGCTTGGTGCCCTAAATGTTATGTAGATAATGTGATCCCTGAAATTGATGGTATTACTTTTGATAATGAAACATTAAAAGCTCTCATTGATGTATTTAATAAAGCAGATGATTTAAGGTATAAAAAGATGATGTCGGGAAAATAACTATCATAACTAATACCAGATAAAGCAGATGATAAAATTAACAATCGAGCTTCACTTATTAATACTAAGTCATTTTCTACTAAACTAATTAACCGTGAAATTCATCTGCTTTATCTTGTTTTACTAACTCAATAAAAAAGTTAATAAATTACCAAAGCCAACCATTACCCCACTAGCTTGATAAGTAATATTACTTGCCGGGTTGTACCAACCAAGTGTTTGACCACCTGGGTTTCTAATCTCTGTTCTATGATCTCCTAAGAAATGAATAAAACCACGTATAGAAGCATCTGAATTTCTTAATATTGTTGGATTCATAAGTTACCTGTGTTGATTATTTAAACTAGGGTAAGCATCAATTAACTATTTAAAAAGGACAACTAATATTCACTAAAAATTGGGTAAGTAATTCTTTGTATTAGCTGTTGCCAGTAAGCGAGCAACGGATGGATAGTAGTGTCATATCAACGGATAACTCAGGAATAAAATAATGACATTAATTAAACAGAAATCGGGTATATTTCAAGTACGCTTCATGGTTGACGGTAAAACGTTTCAGAAATCTTCACAATCTAAAAACAAATCCAAAGCATTACAAATCGAACGTCAATACCGTCAAGAAGTACTAGACAAAAAATTACTTGGTGTTAAAGATTCAATTAACTTACATGATGCATTGGATATGCTTCTAACTTCAAAAGTAGGGTTAAAAAGTTATGATGATATTGAGAATAAAATTAAAGGTGTAAAACTTTACTTTGATGACAAACCATTGCATGAATTAACTACTGCTGATATTGAGCATTACGTGTTAACACGCCGACAAGAAGGTAGAGCAGCACAAACGATTTCACATGGAATTATTTACCTACGCGGTGTGGTTGAATATATGGAGCGACTAGATTACCAAGTACCTGTAATTAAATTTCCAAAAATTAATGTAAGAAATCAGCGTGTACGTTCATTAAGTCGAGATGAAGAAATTCGTTTATTAGCGGAGTTAGTGCCAGATAACACCAAGTATTATAAGAAACTAACGCCATTCACCGAGAAACCAGAATTGATGAAACAGCGCCAAGACAACTGGGATCTAGTCATGCTACTACTTGATTTTGGTGCTAGGTATAGCGAAATTGCAGAGTTAACATGGCAGCAAGTTGATTTAAAAGAAAAAACTATTCTTTTAAAACGCTCTAAGACAAATAATGAAGCGGTGTTATACATGTCAAATCGCGTGTATAAGGTGTTGAAATCTAGAAATGATAAGAAGGTACATCACAAATGGATTTTCACTGATAAATCTGGTCAGAATCCCCGTAAACATTCTACTATCGCTATTCGTCGAGCAATTCTAAATGCTGGTATTGAAGATTTTCGTGTACATGATTTTCGTCATACGTGTGCTAGTAGATTAGTGCAAAATGGTATGACGATTCAGGAAACTGCACATATTTTAGGGCATTCTAACATCGCAACCACCATGCGCTATGCCCATTTAGAGAAGAATCAGGTGGCTGAGAAGATGAAAGTTGTGATTGATCGGTTTAATGATTAGTATTTTATTTTAATGATAGTTATTTAAACCAGATAAAGCAGACAGTAATTACCTTAACTTAGTTTAATAAAAAATTATTAGTGGTTAATAAGTTAAGGTAGTTAGTAAAAATGTTATCTGGTTTATCTGTTATTTAATTGAAATATAGATTTAAAGTACATCACCTTTCTTACTTTTCATTAAAGTTGCAGTCATTTCAATCGGAAGCTCAAACCCACTTTCTCTTATATGTATATTGGGATTAAAGTCACCATTTTGAATCATCAAAGATTCAGCTTCTATTATTTTTTCATCTAAGAAGTTTAAATTTAAATTTAACCAATTTACTAATTGATTAAAATTTTCAACAACTCGTTCACCTATCTTTTCTACAAGTAAAGTTTCTAAAATTATTGGATATTCTCTTTTTTCAGCTGAATCTAAAGCACTATGAGCAGTCATCAAAAGTACATGACCTGAAAAATTGACAGGATAATCCCATATTTCCCCCCTTAGGCCGTATTCTTTTCTAATAGATTTACTGTGAGACCAGTACCTAGTTTCTAGTAATTGGAGTCTTTTTTGATAAGTTTTTACAATCTCTGACTCAACCAACTCTCTTGTATCTTCTTTTAGTTCTTCAAAAGTTTTAAGCTTAATATTCGTGTTTTCAGCAGCTTCATATGATCCACTTTGAAAGCCAGCTTCTGAAATAATAAAAGCTCGATCTACGCCAATATCTTCTGCAATTGTTCTTAAAGCTAATACTTGTAGTTTGTTTACTTTCTTTTTCCATTTTTTAGCTTCTATAATCCAAGTTAAATCTTCGCCCAAAAATTTAGTTTTAACCAAAATATCAATATCATGAGCAGTTCTAACTCCTTGAACTCTGACATTTGTTTCTGCTTGTGCCCCTAATGATTGGAAATAGCCACAAATTTCTTCTTGAAACAGAAACCAATCTGCTTTGTCACTCATAAAATGTATACCTAAATAGAACTGAATTGATTGCTATGGATTTATTAACTGGATAAAACAGTTGGTTATAATTGTGATTCGCGAGAAAAACCAACTGTTTTTTGTCCGTCTAATTACCTCATTATGCGGTTTGCTCTAAAAGCTCATACCCAATTGAAATAAGGGCTTTAAGCTCATCTTTACTCATAGTTACACCAGAAAAACCATGAACAGCATTGTTTCGTTTACTAACTGCAGATTCAAGAATGTATTGTTCTTCTCTTCCTAAGATACCAAGCATAACGGCGTCCCTAATAAGGGCTTTAGGTGCAACAATTCGATCTGATTTTTTATATGAATCATAATTAGCTCTTAGGATTCCTTCAATTGCTCCCCAAATAAGCATAAGTCCTGCATCACTAAAGTTTAAACTGGCGTCTGTATCAAGGAAAGACTCTGCTCTCTTTAGATTATTTTTAGCATCTAGGTATGAGCTATCGCCCATGTGAACGCTATGTTCAGATTTATATTTAGGGTTGGTATAGATTAATTCGAAATCCCAGCCATCAATCGTTTTAATTTCTTCAGCGATGTTTAGTAATTTAGAATCTTTTATACTCTTTGAAGTTTTAACTTCGATAATGAGATTAACGCCTTCTGACATTACAATAAGATCTGGCTGGAAATTTAACTGTTTAATATCATCAGGTAACTCAGAAAATTTTGGCTCAAGAATTACTTTAAAACCTTTATCTAAATATTCTTTTGCAATTTCTTTAGCTTTTTCAATTTCACGATTAGTTGTAATATTTTTCATTAGTCAAGTAACTCCATATTTGGAGATTCTTCTACTTTTATATGTAGAAAATCATCCCCTTCTCCAAAAGCTTCAAGGACAACTGCTGAAACACCTCTTATTCTAAATGAACCATCAATAGAGCGTTTTCTTGATTTAACATCTGAAACTTGATCGTCATCGACAAAAACAATACCTATTAGGGCATCTTGTATTGGTTTTATGATGTTATCTACATCAGGTGATGATCCCTCATAGTAGTAAGTTATAGTTACTGACACTGGGTGAGCTACTGCAGCGGCAACAGTCCAAGCTGCGGTAGCTGCTGTTGCAACATCTGTTTTCCATTGCTGCAATCTAACTCGGTTTCGTGTTTGATGTGAAACAGGGGGGCCTTTAATCGTAAATTCAAAGGGAAACATCAAATCTCCGTATAGTATGTTTATATTTGTATAACAGACATTAATCTTTTCATATGCTTACGTCAATAATTCACTTTGGAAACATCAAGATAACAGAAAATAAATGTAATAGCAGAAGAGCCAGATCGATATTTACTAAACTAACTTAATATAAAAATAATTCATTATTAATATAACAAACCAGTTTGATAATAATTCATCTGTTTTATCTGCTATTCACTGGTTAATTATAAACAACAACAGCACAAACTAACGGCTATCACTGGTGTTAATACCCAGTTCGGATATTTACACTATCAATTAACTTACCCTAATAAATTCCAACCGCATTTTTAGTGGGCAATACAGTAACCCCAATACCCTAAGCAACGGATTAAATCCTTTTTACTCGCCCAATTCATCAAAGAATAACGAATGAAATTTATATTAAGAAGGAAATCAATCAAACCAAATCTACTTACCCTAGGTAAAATTAGTGCCCTAGTTAGGGTAACTCAAAATGGTTTGTATTTCGTGCCTATTAACATATTGGTTTAACAGGATTAAATCACGTATAGGGTGCAGAATAGGTGGGGTGGGGGGAATTTATTGGTGCTAGTGAAATGGCTATAGAATTCGACCAATCGATAGATACAAAAAAGCCCTAACCGAAGTTAGGGCTTGAATGAATGGTGCCGACTGCCGGAGTCGAACTGGCGACCTACTGATTACAAGTCAGTTGCTCTACCAACTGAGCTAAGTCGGCACACAAAGATGTGTGCAATAAATATATTCTTTCGAACTATTTAT
>Ga0209395_1004347_pt1 | contig 16719 bp, 5 predicted proteins | sample GOMGulsemesocosm_3_FD_184635 | JGI IMG/M metagenome (GOLD analysis project Ga0209395, IMG submission 184635) | Methane-oxidizing microbial communities from mesocosms in the Gulf of Mexico - GOM9D Gulf of Mexico (SPAdes) (version 2) | ecosystem: Environmental > Aquatic > Marine > Cold seeps... | reverse complement strand
CACTTGTTTAGATGATTTATTTTGTTGAGCTTTGCGTGGGTAGTACGCTTGTGAAATATCTACTTGGTTACTATTAATAATTGTCAGTAATTAGCGGTTACCTTTCAGTAAATTCAAGTAAATCCTAGGTGACTATCAGGCCTTATTATGGTTGATATTTGTGTGCAGGCTTCTACGTAGCAACTAATTGCGGTTCCCCCCTAGTGACTGCAACGTCAAAATTTACAATCAGTTTTGTCTAACAAAGTAAAATCTCATCAAAAAATAATGTCAAAAAAAATAAAGCAAAAATAAAAGTATCGGGTGATTGTATAGGGTGTGATACCTGTGTATATTGCAGTGCTAATTGTAAAACTTCATTAACTTGATCACTTAATAAAGCCGATATTGAATGCCCAAACAACATAAAAATGCCACTACAACACCCGAAATGCGTGCGTTTATCCATGAGTCAGACCTAGCGACTGCTGTTTTAGCTCGTTTATTAAAGGTTTCTGAATCCACAGTGCGTAAATGGCGCAAGCGAGACAGTACTGATGATATCTCGCACCTTCCAAAGCAATTAAACACCACCTTAAGCCTTGAGCAACAATACGTTGTTGTGCATCTGCGCCTGCGTTTAAAACTTTCCCTTGATGAACTGCTTGCTGTTTGCAAAGAGTACATTAATGAAAATACTTCCCGTGCTGGACTGCAACGATGTTTAAAGCGCCATGGTGTCTCTCGCCTGGCCGATATGCAGGATTTTGATGAGCAGGATTCAGAAACAAGTTATGTACAACTTGCTATTGAAGAAAGTCTTTCAAGTGAAGTGATTAACTCAGTCGTTTCTCCGCAAGCGATGAGTGATTTTTTAAATCAGATGCGTGAGCAGATGAGCGAAGGTAATGAGGTGATAGAAAAACTGACTGCCTTAGATGTAGTACAAGTTTACTTGATCACACTGCCTGAGTTATCTGACTCGCAATGCGAACACAAAACTTCATTGTTAATGGCACATGATCTTAGTAGTAACTGGGTTTATGTTGACCTTTACAATGACGATGATTATCAAGCTGCACAACGTTATGTCAGCTATGTATTAAAAAAAGCGCCGTACCCTATACGCCGTGTTTTGGTAAAAAATTATAATGAATTCTTAAGTCGTTTTCGGTTATTAGAAGATGAAAATACAACCGACAACGCAAACAAATTTTAATTGGAGTAATAAATAAATGTCTAACGAACAAAATGTCAATGTGATTGAAACAGAAGAAGATAAAAAATTAAATTCTCGACTACAATCAAGCCCAATCGCAATTGTTGGTATGGCTTCTGTCTTTGCAGAGACTAAAAACCTAGAACAATTTTGGGATAATATCGTTGAATCTGTAAACGGTATTAAAGATATTCCTGAAGACCGTTGGGCAATTGATGATTATTACTCTAGTGACAAAAAAGCGGCTGATAAAACCTACTGTAAACGTGGTGGCTTTCTTCCAGAAATTGATTTTGACCCAATGGAATTTGGTCTTCCGCCAAATATTCTAGAGCTTACTGATATTACTCAGTTAATGTCACTGGTTGTGGCGCGTGACGTATTAGCGGACGCGGGTATTAGTGATGAAGCAGCATATGATCGTGATAAAATTGGTATTACGCTCGGTGTCGGTGGTGGTCAGAAACAGATCGCACCACTAACGTCCCGTCTACAAGGTCCTATTTTAGATAAAGTATTAAAAGCATCGGGTCTGAGTGAAGAAGATCGTAACGTTATTATTGAAAAGTATAAAAAAGCGTACATCCCATGGGAAGAGAACTCTTTCCCAGGTATGTTAGGTAATGTTATTGCAGGACGTATCGCAAACGTTTTGACTTTGGTGGTACTAACTGTGTAGTTGATGCTGCTTGTGCTGGCTCTTTAGCTGCAATTAAAATGGCGGTTTCTGACCTTCTAGAGCATCGCTCAGAAATGATGATATCTGGCGGTGTTTGTTGTGATAACTCACCATTTATGTATATGTCTTTTGCAAAAACACCTGCATTTACTGATGGAGATGATATTCGTCCGTTTGATGAAAACTCAAAAGGCATGATGATTGGTGAAGGTGTGGGCATGATAGCCCTTAAGCGCCTTGAAGATGCCGAACGCGATGGTGATAAGATCTACGCGTTAATCAAAGGTATTGGTAGCTCTTCAGATGGCCGTTTTAAATCGATTTATGCGCCACGCCCATCGGGTCAAGTTAAAGCATTAAAACGTGCTTATCAAGATGCGGGCTTTGATCCAAAAACATGTGGTTTGATTGAAGCACACGGTACGGGTACTAAAGCCGGTGATGCTGCTGAGTTCAGTGGTTTAAACACGTTATTTAGTGAAAACAACGAACAAAAGCAACATATCGCCTTAGGCTCTGTTAAATCTCAAGTCGGTCATACAAAAGCGGCTGCCGGTACTGCGGGTATCATAAAAGCTGCACTTGCACTTCACCATAAAGTATTACCAGCAACCATTAATGTTGATAAACCAAACCCAAGTTTAGAGATTGAAAATTCTCCATTATATGTCAATAACGAGACACGTCCTTGGATGCCTCGTGCCGATGGTGTTAAACGCCGTGCAGGTGTGAGTTCATTTGGTTTTGGTGGTACAAACTTCCATTTCGTAATGGAAGAATATAAAGCAAGCCATGATATTGCATACCGTTTAAACGAAGTAGCACAAACATTAGTAATTAGCGCAACAAACAAAGCAGCATTAACAACAACGTTAAAAGGCTGGTTAACTAAGCTTGCTGTTGAAACGGATCTGCAAGCGTTTGCTTTTAATGCATTGGTGATTGAAAACCCATTTAAAACACCAAGCAGTGAATTGGCGCGTTGTGGTTTTATTGCTAAAAATGCACTTCAAGCGATCGAAAAAATTACACAAGTATTAAAAAATCTTGAAAGTGATGATACGTCATGGAGCAAACCAACGGGCATCTATTACCGTGAGTCTGCGATTGAAGTGCAAGGTAAAGTCGTTGCATTGTTCTCGGGGCAAGGCTCTCAATATGTGAACATGGGTCGTGATTTAACCTGTAACTTTCCAACTATGTTAGCCACCAGCGCTAAGATGGATAAAAGTTTCACTGATGCAGGCAAAGCTCAACTTTCAAGTACTGTGTTCCCACTGCCTGTGTTTACAGAAACAGAGCGTAAAGCGCATGATGAGAACCTACGCCTAACACAAAATGCACAACCTGCAATTGGTACATTTAGTGCCGGTCTATTTAATACCTTCAAACAAGCGGGTCTAACGGTAGATTTTGCTGCTGGACATAGCTTTGGTGAATTAACTGCACTGTGGGCTGCTGGTGTACTTTCAGAAGACGATTACATGTTGCTTGCACGTAGTCGTGGTGCTGCAATGTCCGCACCTGAAGATAAAGATTTTGACGCTGGAACCATGGCTGCTGTTGTTGGCTCTCCTGCAAAAGTTGCACTGGATATTAAAGATATTGATGGTGTTTCAATTGCTAACTACAACTCAAATAACCAAGTGGTTATTGCCGGTGTAACAGCACAAATTGAAGTGGCTGTTGAGCAGCTACAAGCTAAAGGTTACAAGGTTGTTAAACTGCCAGTTTCTGCGGCTTTCCATACGGAGTTAGTAGGACATGCACAAAAACCATTTGCAGATGTGATTGATAGTGTTGAGTTTAATAACCCAACTATGCCTGTATTTGCAAACGGCACCGCTAAAGCACATTCATCTAATGCAGATGAGATCAAAGCGACACTTAAAAATCATATCTTAGAATCGGTTCATTTCAATGAAGAGATTGATAACTTATATGCTGCTGGCGGTCGTGTATTTATCGAGTTTGGTCCTAAGAATGTATTAACACGTTTAGTGGATAACATCTTAAAAGATAAAAACGATGTAGTTACCATTGCTGTAAACAGTAACCCTAAAAAATCAGCGGATCAGCAGTTACGTCTAGCTGCTGTTGAGATGGCGGTATTAGGTCTAGCGCTTGATAACATCGACCCATACTCAGCGCAACAACGTCCATTAACTGCACCTAAAAAATCGCCATTAGCGATGAAATTAACCGGTGCTGCTTACGTTAATCCAAAAACTGAAAAAGCATTTAGCGATGCATTAAGTGATGGTTGGACAGTATCTTCTGCTGAACCAAAAGTAGTAGTTAAAGAAGTTATCAAAGAAGTAATCGTTGAAAAGATCGTTGAAGTTGAAAAAATTGTTTACGTAGAAAAAGGCGGTTCTGCTGTTACAACACAAAGCAACTCTGCAGACATGGCGAGTTCAATTGAGCGCAGTGTAGAAAGCTTTGTTAATCATCAATCACAACTACTTGATGTGCACCAATCATATATGCAGGGCCCACAGGAGTACGCTAAAACATTCCAAGAGGTATTAACTGCTCAATCGGGTGCCACAGAGTTACCAGAAGGGTTAGATAAAACCTTAGGCTTGTACCATGACTTCCAATCGGAAACATTACGTGTTCATGAAACCTACCTAAATAGCCAAACAGAAAATATGGGTAAGATGTTAGACAACTTATCTGAACAACCTGTTGCAGCAAAGCGAAGTGCGCCTGTTTCTGCGCCACTAACTGCTAAAGCTACGTCAGCTTCAAACAATATTGTACCGATTACGGCTGCAAAACCTGTTACGGCGCCGGCGCCTGTACAACTAACACAAACAGTTACTCAACCAAAACCTGAAGTAACCTTGTCACCAGCACCCGTAACGCAACCTTCTCCAGTTGTTCAGTCTGCACCAGCCTTGGATCTTAATAAGATTCAGACTGTGATGTTAGATGTTGTTGCAGAGAAAACCGGTTATCCAACAGAGATGCTTGAACTAAGCATGGATATGGAAGCAGACCTTGGTATTGATTCAATCAAACGTGTTGAAATCTTAGGTTCAGTACAAGATGAAATTTCAGATCTACCTGAGCTTAACCCTGAAGATTTAGCAGAGCTACGTACATTAGGCGAGATAGTTGACTACATGAAGTCTAAAGCTTCAACTGTAGCGCCAGTTACTTCTGTTGTGGCGAGTGCTGCACCTGTAGCATCAATCGATTTAGATAAAATTCAAAACGTAATGATGTCAGTGGTTGCCGATAAAACCGGTTACCCAACAGAGATGCTTGAATTAAGCATGGATATGGAAGCTGATTTAGGTATCGACTCTATTAAACGTGTTGAGATTTTAGGCTCAGTGCAAGATGAAATTACCGACCTACCTGAGCTTAACCCAGAAGATTTAGCTGAGCTGCGTACGCTTGGTGAAATCGTTGATTATATGAAATCGAAAGCGTTAGCTGTAGCACCTGAAGCTTCAATCGATTTAGATAAAATTCAAAACGTAATGATGTCAGTGGTTGCCGATAAAACTGGTTACCCAACAGAGATGCTTGAACTAAGCATGGATATGGAAGCAGATCTTGGTATCGACTCTATTAAACGTGTTGAGATTTTAGGTGCAGTGCAAGACGAAATTACTGACTTACCTGAACTGAATCCTGAAGATTTAGCAGAGCTGCGTACTTTAGGTGAAATCGTAGACTACATGAAGTCTAAAGCGTCAGCTGTAGCACTAGTTGCTTCTGTTGTGGCGAGTGCCGCACCTGTAGCGTCAATCGATTTAGATAAAATCCAAAACGTAATGATGTCAGTGGTTGCCGATAAAACCGGTTACCCAACAGAGATGCTTGAATTAAGCATGGATATGGAAGCTGATTTAGGTATCGACTCTATTAAACGTGTTGAGATTTTAGGTGCAGTACAGGATGAAATTACTGACTTACCTGAACTGAACCCTGAAGATTTAGCTGAATTGCGTACATTAGGTGAAATCGTAGACTATATGAAGTCTAAAGCTTCTGCAGTGGCTCCTATTAGTTCACCTATTGCTTCTGCTCCAGTAGCATCGATTGACTTAGACAAAATTCAAACCGTAATGATGTTTGTGGTTGCCGATAAAACCGGTTACCCAACAGAAATGCTTGAACTAAGCATGGATATGGAAGCGGACCTTGGTATCGACTCTATCAAACGTGTTGAAATTTTAGGCGCTGTGCAAGATGAAATTACTGACTTACCTGAACTGAACCCTGAAGATTTAGCTGAATTGCGTACATTAGGTGAAATCGTAGAGTATATGAAGTCGAAAGCGTCAGCTGTAGCGCCTGTTTCTAATAGTGCACCAGTTGCTGTTGCTGCCGTAGCTTCAATCGATTTAGATAAAATCCAAAACGTAATGATGTTTGTGGTTGCCGATAAAACCGGTTACCCATCTGAGATGTTAGAGCTTGCGATGGATATGGAAGCCGATCTTGGTATTGATTCTATCAAACGAGTTGAGATCTTAGGCGCAGTGCAAGATGAGATAACTGATCTTCCTGAGCTTAACCCTGAAGATTTAGCTGAATTACGTACACTTGGTGAGATTGTAAACTATATGCAATCTAAAGCGGGTGCACTTTCTCCAACAGCTGAAGTGGCTATAACAGCTACAATCGATTTAGAAAAAATCCAATCGGTAATGATGTCAGTGGTTGCAGATAAAACTGGTTACCCATCTGAGATGTTAGAGCTTGCGATGGATATGGAAGCCGATCTTGGTATCGATTCTATCAAACGTGTTGAGATCTTAGGCGCTGTGCAAGATGAAATTACAGACCTACCAGAGCTTAACCCTGAAGACTTAGCTGAGCTACGTACTCTAGGTGAGATCGTTAGCTATATGCAATCTAAAGCGGGGGCAACTACTACACCTTCAGTAGCATCTACTTCAACAACACCAGTGATTGTTAGTGAAATTAATAACAGTTTTGAACCTGCGCCAAGTAGCACGGTAGTTGTAAAACACATCGATGCAGTGGTTAACCAAGCAGAAAATAAGAATGGTGAAAACCTACTGTTAGTTGATGATGGTGAAGGCAGCGCAGTTCGCCTTGCTGAAAAACTTAATCAACAGGGCTGGTCTGTGACGGTAGTTAAGCCATCGTGGGTACAAACGACAAGTTCTAAATCATTCTCTAAAGCGGTGAATGTGGTTGAATTAAACCAACTTGATGAGAAAGAGCTACAGGAAATTTTAGCGACACAAGCGACTTGGCATGCTGTTGTTTACCTGCAAGCTAAAACAGCAATTGAAGGCATTGAATACCCACAAGCTTCTAAGCAAGGTTTACAACTCGCATTTCTATTAGCAAAATTAACGGGTCTTGCTGCTAACAATACTGATGCCCGTTCATCATTTTTGGTGTTAACACGTCAAGGTGGTAGTTTTGGTGTTGAAAACAATGAGTTAAACAGTGACTTAGTACAAACAGGTTTAACGGGTTTAGTGAAAACAATTAACCATGAGTGGCCAAATGTTTTCTGTCGCGCAGTTGATGTTGCAACAAAATTTGGTGCAGACAAAGTAGCAAATATCGTTTTTGATGAGCTAAACGATAGCAACCAAACTCCCGTAGAAGTTGGTTTTAATACTAATGGCCGTTTAACACTTGTTGGTGAAAAAACCGATAGTTATGCACTGCAATCAGGTAATAGCATCGATGAGAATTCGCTATTCCTAGTCAGTGGCGGTGCAAAAGGGGTGACAGCACATTGTGTTATCCGTTTAGCACAAACATATAAATCTAAGTTTATTCTGTTAGGTCGCTCGAAATATGAGAGCAGCGAACCAAGTTGGGCAAACGGTATTACTGAAGAAGTTGCACTTAAAAAGGCGGCTATGCAACACCTTATCGCAAGTGGTGAAAAACCAACACCTGTTGCAGTCAATAACTTTATTAAACCGGTACTTGCTAACCGTGAGATCACCTTAACACTTGATTCAATTCAAGCTGCTGGTGGTGTTGCACAATATGTAAGTGCTGATGTAACCGACAGTGAAAGTGTATTAAATGCGGTGTCACCGATCACTGAGTTGTGGGGCGATATTAGCGGGCTTATCCATGGCGCAGGTGTATTGGCTGATAAGTTTATTGAACAGAAAACATTAAGTGATTTAGAAGCGGTTTACAGTACTAAAATCGATGGTCTGTTATCGATGCTTGCTTGTGTTGAAATAGAGCAGATAAAACACCTTGTTATGTTCTCATCGGCCGCTGGTTTCTACGGTAACCCTGGTCAATCTGATTACTCGATGGCGAACGATATCTTAAACAAAACAGCGTTCCGCTTCAAAGCACTAAACCCTCAAGCGCAAGTAGTGAGCTTTAACTGGGGACCGTGGGATGGCGGCATGGTAACACCGGAGCTTAAACGTATGTTTAACGATCGTGGTGTGTACATTATTCCACTCGACGCAGGCGCACAGTTATTAGTCAGTGAATTAGCTGCTGATACAAACCGTTGTGCTCAAATCCTAGTGGGAAATGACATGGGCGGTGAAGAAGAGTCTTCAGTTGAGGCTGAAACAAAGGAATCGCCTGTAAAAAAGCCAGAATCTAACCAGTTGAGCTCTCAAGCGACAGGAGAAAGTGATCTTGTAAAAAAGCCACAAGTTAGTCGCTTCACTAAGAATTTATTAGCGACTAACAATGCCTTTTTTGCCGATCACCAAATTGGTGAGAATCAAGTGTTTCCAACTGTCTGTGCAATAGCATGGATGGTGGAGGCATCTGAATCAGCTTATACAGGTTATCACTACCTTGGTTTGAAAAATTACAAACTATTCAAAGGTATTATCTTTGATGGCACGCAAGCTGAAGATTATTTGATTGATCTTAAATTGTTGAATGACACAGGTGAGCAACTAGAAGTTGAAGTTAAAATTTCAAGTGAGAAAGCGGGTAAAACTGCTTTCCACTATAGTGCTGTTTTAACCCTAACTAATAACAAAGAGTCTGCGCCGGTTTATCAAGCTGAACTACCTGCTATCAGTGCACAGCAGCATAATCTCTATGACGATGGTACTCTATTTCATGGTGAAAGCTTGCAGGGTATTACTGCAATCAATCACTGTGATGATCAAGGCTTAATATTGAGCTGTGTTATTAATAGCAGTGTTAAACAAAAACAGGGCGAGTTTGATGTCACCAATAACAACGTATTCGCTAATGATCTGGTTTATCAGGCGTTATTAGTTTGGGTACGCAAACAGTTAGGTTTGGGTAGTTTGCCATCGGCTACTGCGCAATGGTCAGTTTATCAGGAAGTACCTGTTGATCAGCCTTTCTATCTGAAACTTGAATTAACGGCTAACAAAAGAAACAAAAAAGTGATTGCTGATATACAGATAATTAATACAGATAAGCAGATCCTTGCTTCGATTGTTGGTGCACAAGTAACAGCAAGTGAAACCCTTAATGATCTATTTTTAAAAGTGGATAAATAATGGTGTCAGACTTTTCTTTAAATAAAATCGAGTCACCGCTTGTGGTGATCGGTTTTAACGCTATTTTTAACGATCTAAATAATATCGATCAGGTTGAAGCCTCTTTATATCGTGGCGAAAGCTTAACGGAAAGTTCACCGATAAAGGCGAACTTTTCAGAACTTTGTAAGCAGTGTGCAAACTTAGTGGTTGAGTCTAATAACTTAACTGCCCAGCAGATAGCTGTAATTGTTATTAATGACAATAGTAATGAGGTTATTGAGGGCGCTGAGCAGGCTCACTTTAGTTATGAAACGGTTACTCACCTCAATGATGCACTAACGCGCAGTGAGCAGATTATTAATAGTGAAACAGACGTTGCAGTGTTAATTATTAGCGCTTCGTTGCTATCTGAAACTAACAATGTTTCACAAGCGAGCATCAGTTTTGATGCGTCTTTCACTGGTTATAGCTCTCTGCAAGGGGCTGCTTGTCTATTATTAAGCAGTGAATTTTTTGCACAGAAAAACAGCAGTGTTATCTATAGCACTATCACTAATGTTTTCAGTGGTGCTCATGGTGATATCGAAACAATCATTGAGCAATCATTAAAGTCAGCTTCGCTTTCGAGTGAAGAGGTGAGTAGTTTAGAAGTAAGTGCCTGTGTAAATAACCAGTTGTCTGTTGTGGAGCAAAAAGCGTTAATAAAAGCTTATAGTGCTAGCAGTGGTTTTAAAAAACTAACCACAGCAATCAGCTGTCAGAAAAGTGTACTGGGTGATAACGGTACATTGTCTGAGCTGATGGGGCTGATACACTCTGTTATCTCATTGCAACAGCGCTATCGCCCTGCGGTTAAAGACTGGAGTACTCCATCAACAGTGTTGTTAGCTGATTGGTCGGACTCTCCTTTTTATCTATTTAATCAAGCTTCGCCTGTTTTCCCAACTGATTCAGGAAAACCACGCGTTAACGCCTATAGCTTATTAACTGATCAAACATACAGTCATCTATTGTTAACTGAGCCTGCGGGCAATTCAGTGCGTCAAAACGGTTTTAACAGTAACTCGAAACAGTCACTGTTTATTATCAGCGCAAATAATGAATCAAATTTGTTAGCTAAATTAGCACTGTTAACCATTGGTGAAGATCTTAAGGCCTTTGCAGAGAGACTTTATAAAAACAAAGCTGACTGTGTATATAACGTGGTCTTAATTGCAGACTCTATTGAAGAGCTTCAAAAAGAACTGAATTTGAGTTTAGTGGGTGTTAAAACTGCCTTTGAAAAGAATTCTGATTGGAAAACACCAAAGGGTAGTTACTTTACCAGCCAACCTGAAAAAGCTGCTAAAACTGCGTTTTTATACCCCGGTATTGGTGCGACCTACGTGGGCCTTGGCCGAGAGCTGTTTCATCTGTTTCCCGAGATCTATCCAAGTGTTGTTGGCCTTGCCGATAATATTGGTGCATCGTTAAAAGATGAGCTTTTAAATCCTCGTTCGGTGGTTTCTCTTGGTTTTAAAGAGTTAAAACAGTTAGATCTAGATTTACGTAACAGTTTGGCAAATATCGCTGAATGTGGTGTCGGTTATGCCTGCGTATTTACCAAAATATTTGAACAAGTATTTAATATTAAAGCGGATTATGCCAGTGGATACAGCATGGGAGAGGTGAGTATGTTTGCCGCTCTTGGTTGCTGGAAAAATCCAGGTTTAATGAGTGCGCGTTTGGCAAATTCAGATACCTTTAACCATCAGCTTTCCAGTGAACTACGTGCTATCCGTAAGTTATGGAATTTGCCTGATATTGAGACAGGGCAATTTGAGCAGATTTGGGAAACCTACAGTATTAAAGGCAGTGCAGAGCAAGTTAATGATGCGATCAAAGCAGATGAACGTGTTTACGTGACCATCGTTAATACACCAGATAGTTTAACCATTGGTGGTTTCCCTGAAGATTGTTTGAAGGTCATTAAACGCCTTGGTGTTCGCGCAATGCCACTTAACATGGCTAATGCTATTCACAGTGAACCTGCGTATCAAGAGTATGACAAGATGTTATCGCTTTATAGCATGCCTGTTACCGAGCGTATTCAAACTAAGATGATCTCCAGCTCATGTTATCTGCCTATCCCGCAGCTTGAAAAAGCGATTGCGGTGAGCATTGCTAAATGTCTTTGTATGCCTGTCGATTTCCCGCGTTTGATTAATACCCTAGCTGACAAAGGCTCGAAGGTATTTATTGAGATGGGCGCCGGACGTTCGCTTTGTAGCTGGACAGACAAGATCTTAAAAACCAATGTTACAAATAATAGCCCTGCTAATGATAATCACATCAGTGTGCCAGTGAACGCCAAAGGCACCGATGATCAACTGACCTATGCACGTGCCGCCGCCAAGCTGTTTAGCTTTGGTGTAGACATCAATCTTGAATCCTTTTTCAGCGGTTCATTGCTTGTGCAAGTTAAATAAGAGAGTTAAGAGTTTATGGAAAACATTGCCATTGTTGGTATTGCAAACCTCTTCCCCGGTTCAAGTAAACCAAAAGAGTTTTGGACACAACTGTTAAATAAACAAGATAATAGAACAGAAATTACACAAGCTGAGATGGGTGTTGATCCCGCTAAGTATTTAGGTAAAAAAGGCGATACGGATAAATTCTACTGCATGTACGGTGGTTACATTCGTGGTTTTGATTTCGATGCAAGTCCATTCATAAAACGTGGTTTGAATGAAAGCTACTTGAACCAACTTGATGACCTTAACAAGTGGGGGCTATATGTTACTCAGCAAGCGTTAAAAGATGCAGGCTACTGGGGCAGTGATTCCCTTGAGCAGTGTGGTTTGATCTTAGGAAATTTATCATTTCCAACAAAAACGTCTAACCATCTGTTTTTACCTTTTTACCATCACGTGGTTGAAAATGCACTGCAGCAACTAACGGATTCAAGTTTTCAATTAACAAACTTTACACAAGCACAAACCGTGAATGCCGATAATGCATTGGTCGCGGGTTATCCTTCGGCATTACTTGCAAAAGCATCGGGCCTTGGTGCATCGCATTTCTCACTCGATGCTGCTTGTGCGTCATCTTGTTATAGTTTGAAGTTAGCCTGTGATTACCTGCATACAGGTAAAGCGGACATGATGCTTGCGGGGGCTATCTCTGGCGCCGACCCAATGTTTGTTAATATGGGTTTCTCAATCTTCCAAGCGTTCCCTGCAAATAACAAACACGCGCCTTTTGATAAGAATTCACAGGGCCTGTTTGCCGCTGAAGGCGCGGGCATGATGGTGCTTAAGCGTCACAGTGATGCACTACGTGATGGCGATACAATCCATGCAATCATTAAAGGTGGTGCACTGTCTAACGATGGTAAAGGCGAGTTTGTATTAAGCCCTAATACCAAAGGGCAAGTATTAGCTTATGAGCGTGCTTATCAGAATGCTTTGGTTGATCCTGCGAATGTTGATTACATAGAATGTCATGCGACGGGTACGCCTAAGGGTGACAAAGTTGAGCTTGGCTCAATGGAAACCTTCTTTAGTCAGTACAATAAAAAACCGCTACTGGGCTCTGCTAAATCAAATTTAGGGCATCTGTTAACCGCTGCCGGTATGCCGGGTGTGACGAAAGCTATTTATGCATTAAACGAAGCAAAAATTCCTGCAACGATCAGTTTAGAGAATGCAATTAGTACTAAACAAAACTACTTAACCAGTGAGCAAATGCCCATTGATACAGTTGATTGGCAAGTTGAAGCAGGTCAAGTTCGCACCGCGGGTGTGAGTGTATTTGGTTTTGGTGGCAGTAATGCTCACTTAGTTTTACAAGCGGGTAATACTGCAGCTCAGGTTACATACAATAAAGCCAAACCACTAGCACCTATCTCAATTGTGGGCATGGATTGTATTGTGGGTAATTGCGCTAATTTATCTGAATTTAAAAGCTTAGTAGACAGTGACAGTAATACCTTTACTGAATTGCCAACACCGCGTTGGAAAGGCATTGAAAATAGCACGACAATTAAACAAACCCTAGGGCTGACTAAAGCACCTAAAGGGGGTTATGTTGAGCAGTTCGATATTGATTTCTTACGTTTTAAAGTGCCACCTAATCCGCAGGATTGTCTGATTCCACAACAGTTAATGATGATGAAGGTTGCCGATAATGCAGTACAACAAGCAGGCCTTAAAGAGGGCGCTAATGTTGCGGTATTAGTGGCGATGGGGTTAGAGCTTGATCTACACCAATATCGTGGTCGTGTTAATTTAACCACACAGATTGAAAAAAGCTTAAATGATCAGGGCATTATCTTAACGCCTTCGCAACAAGATGAACTGACTAATATCTGTAAAGAGAGCATCGCCTCTCCTGCACAGTTAAACCAATACACCAGTTTCATCGGTAATATCATGGCGTCACGTATCTCGGCGTTATGGGATTTTTCTGGTCCTGCTTTTACGGTTTCAAGTGAAGAGAACTCGGTTTACCGTTGTACTGAACTTGCACAAAACCTGTTTGCAACTTCCGATGTTGAAGCGGTAGTGATTGCTGCCGTTGATTTAGCTGGCTCTTTTGAAAATATTAGCTTACGTCAACGTTACGGCGCTGTTTCAGAAGATGCTTCATGCCAAGCTAACCCACTTGATAATCAGCAATGGTTAGTGGGTGAAGGAGCTGGCGCGATTGTTGTTAAACCGAGTACAAACGTCACCAATAGTTATGCTCAAATTGACGCGATTAGTTTTGCTTCGGGGTCAGACAGTGCTGCGATTAACAAAGCAAGTGAAATAGCTTGTGCACAGGCGGGTATCAAGAGATCTCAGGTTACAAACGTTGAAGCTTTTGCAAGTGGTTTTGCAAGCGATAATAACGCTGAAAAAATTGCCTTTGCAAGCTGTTATACAAATGCTCAAATTGACAGTGTGAAACGCCAAGTAGGGCATCTGTTTAATGCATCGGGCATTGTTAGCCTTATTAAGGCTGCAGTACAACTTGATAGTAATAAAACAGACCTTGTTGCTATTAACGGTCTTGGTAAAGACATGAGCTGTGCGCATCTTATTTTAAGTGCAACAGTGTCAAGTTTTAAAGCTAATGTACTCACTTTTGATAAAAAGCCATTTTCATTAGTTAAACCGATTGTATTAGGTGGACAAAATATTGAAAAGGCAATAATAAACCATCAAGCGAATCCATTATTTACACAGATTAAAAAGCAACTGAGTTCATCAACTTCAGCTAAGTTGAATGATGCAGTTGATCTCGAAGCGCTTATCGTTAGCAAGCCCTTAGCAATGTTTGCAGAACAAACTGCAACTCCTTTAGAGAAAACAAACATGACACAAAAGAATACTGTACAAACAAGTAGCTCTATTAGCAGTAAAACAAGCAGTGAAATTATTCAGCAAACACAGACACACAAAGCGTTTATTCGAGCACGCCAAGGCGCTGAACAACAAATATCTAAATTAATAAAACTGCAAGCCCAAGTTTTAGCGGGACAAGCACCTAGCATTGAAGTAGCACAAGCTGTTACTTCGCAAGTGACGACACCTGTCATGGCATCTACACCTCAAGTCATTGAATCAGGTTTCCCTATCAAAGGTCCTGCAGGATATAACTATCCACCACTACAACTTGAAGAGCGTTTTAATAAACCTAAACAGGTTATTTACGATACTGCAGATCTGGTTGAGTTTGCTGAGGGTGATATCAGCAAAGTATTTGGTGAAGAATATAAAATTATCGACAGCTACCCCCGTCGTGTACGCTTACCCACCACCGACTACTTGTTGGTAACACGTGTAACTGATTTAGATGCCAAGGTGAACGAGTACAAAAAATCGTATATGGCAACGGAGTATGATATTCCCGTTGATGCACCATTTTTGATTGATGGCCATATTCCATGGTCTGTCTCGGTTGAGTCTGGTCAGTGTGACTTAATGCTGATTTCATACATAGGCATTGATTTCTCAAACAAGAGTGATCGTATCTATCGTCTACTAGATTGTCAGTTAACCTTCCTTGAAGATATGGCCTTTGGTGGTGAAACTCTGCGTTACGAGATTCATATTGATTCTTACGCTAAAAATGGCGAGCAGCTGTTGTTCTTCTTCCACTACGATTGTTACGTGGGAGACAAAAAAGTATTAATCATGCGTAATGGTTGTGCTGGATTCTTTACCGATGAAGAGTTGGCAGATGGTAAAGGCGTTATCTTAAATGATAAAGATAAAGCTGAATTTGCTAACGCTAAAAAATCGTATTTCAAACCACTGATTGAAAATAGTAAAACACAATATAACTATGCAGATATGATGAAGCTGGTGGAGGGTGATGTAGCAGGTTGTTTTGGAGCTGAATATGATCAACAAGGTCGTAACCCATCACTTAAATTCTCATCTGAAAAATTCTTGATGATCGAGCGTATTACTAAGGTTGATCCGCAGGGCGGGCATTGGGGACTTGGTTTGATTGAAGGGCAAAAAGACTTAGATCCAGATCATTGGTATTTCCCATGTCACTTTAAAGGTGATCAAGTGATGGCTGGCTCGTTGATGTCAGAGGGTTGTGGTCAAGTTGCCATGTTCTTCATGCTTTGGTTAGGTATGCATGGCACGGTAAATAATGCTCGTTTTCAACCTATGCGTGGTGAAGCACAAACCGTACGTTGTCGTGGCCAAGTAACACCACAAACTAATACCTTAACTTACCGCTTAGAAGTGGTGGAGATGGGCATGTCACCACGTCCGTTTATCAAAGCGAATATCGATATTATTCTTGATGGCAAAGTGGTTGTTGATTTCAAAAACCTGTGTATGGAAATTAAAGAGCAGGATGAAAATTCTGCTTATCCTGTCACGCTACCAAGTAATGTTCAGTTATTACCAAATTCAGTTGAAAGCTCGTTTAGTGAATTAGAAAGTAATGTGACTCAAATTAGCAGTGAAGCGATTCATGAGCTAGAGAATGACCTAATTACCGATGAACGTGGTGTACAACCCTTTAAAAATGCTCAAAAGCCACTAATGCGTGTTGAATCTGATTTTAATGCGCCAAAAGAGAAGGGTGTTACACCCATCAAACATTTTGAAGCGCCTGTGGTTGAAGGACAAAACCGTACGCCAGATACCGTACCATTTACGCCTTATCATATGTTTGAGTTTGCAACGGGTAATATATCTAACTGTTTTGGTCCGGCCTTTGATGTTTATGAAGGGCGTATTCCACCACGTACACCTTGTGGTGATTTACAAGTTGTAACACGTGTTATTGATGTACAAGGTGAACGTTTAGATCTTAAAAAACCAGCAAGCTGTGTGGCAGAATATTATGTGCCAGAAGACGCGTGGTATTTCACAAAGAACAGTGTAAAT
>Ga0209395_1004342_pt1 | contig 16737 bp, 15 predicted proteins | sample GOMGulsemesocosm_3_FD_184635 | JGI IMG/M metagenome (GOLD analysis project Ga0209395, IMG submission 184635) | Methane-oxidizing microbial communities from mesocosms in the Gulf of Mexico - GOM9D Gulf of Mexico (SPAdes) (version 2) | ecosystem: Environmental > Aquatic > Marine > Cold seeps... | reverse complement strand
CCCGTTTAGTATTTAACGCCTCAAACACCAGCGGTGTTTACACCGTCTGCGTGCTTTGACTTGTTAAGCTCTTTCGCAGGTGCCCAGTTACCTGTACCTAAGAATGCCTCTACAACGTTTTGTAGTGAGCAACCTAGATGTTCGATACAAGATTTTTCGCCACTATCTTCGAAAGAAGCTTTATTAACAAAACCTTTAAATGCTTCAAAATCTTTAGACATATTTCGAACTAATATATGTGCGAGGTTATAGCTAAGTTCTTGACCTTCATCAGTGGCGAGGAAACTATCACCATTCCAAAACTCCTGAATAGTCTCTCGGTTCCAATATTTCTCATGCTTCGCTACAATTTCTTTATCTAAGTAAAGATGATTCCCCGCCAATACATCTTCCATTACAACAGCTAAGCCTTCATTTAACCAAGTAGGGATTGGTAGATGTGCCAAACAAGCATGGGTAAGTTCATGAACCGCAATTGGCTCTGCAATATCTATATCCTGAGAAGGAAATACGAAATGCCCATAGCCATCATTAATATACATACCTGAACTTAAGCCAAATTCACCTTCATCAGGTAGGAAAACCTCTACATACTCATAATACTGTTCGATATCTTGAAAAATCATCGCAACATGCTTTCCAAATCCTTCATCGGAAGCTATGCCATTTAATGATGTTAAAATTCTCATTAATGTTCTTTCCAAAAAACTAGAGAATACTTTGATATATCTATCGTTTTCGTTCGACATAATTGAAAAGTTTACAGACTCTTCAATCCTGTAATCTTCGCCAAATTTTGACGCTACTGATTGTAACCACTTATGGCATTCCATGGTCCATTTAGATTGCAGGTCATCATGACTTAAATCATCACCAATTCTTAGCGAAATTTCATTCCAATCTGGCTTAATACTCATCGGGTTCTCTATTAGTGATGCTTAACAGTGCGATAGAACGGACCCTTCGGTTCGTATATTCGCTTTTTAGGTGGTACAACACCTATTCTCCTTTTATTTTTCCGCATAGAAAATTCCCTTCGTAACCATGCATCAAACCCATTGCAACCCACATGAAAGGGCCGCATGCATAGAGACTATTACCTTTCTTTAAATGCACGGTTACTGATGTTGGCTCATTGTTTACGTATGTGGCTTCCATGTAATTTTCACAAACTGGAAGTTTTAAGGGAATAGGAATTAACGCCCAAAGAGTTATACCGCACCAAGCTGTATGGGATATCAGTTTTTTTGTGCCATTTTCAGGGTGGCTTTCTGTGTGCCACGGTTGATGATCACCCTTTAGTCCCCATGAGTGACCTCCAGACCTAAGCTCAAAACTATTCTCTGGACTGACATTAAAAATCCTGTCTTTTTCTTGTAATGAAACCCCAACACATCCATTCAAAATAATCATGGTAATAGATAAAACTATACTCTTCATAAAGCCACCTAACAGTGCGATAGAACGGACCCTTCGGTCCGTATATTCGCTTTTTATGGTTACGGGAGTCCATATTCTTCATTCTCGCAAATAACCTTCTCATTTATTTCTTCAACAGAGCTGTTCTCACCATCTAATTTCCAGGCTCTTAAGGCAGGAACAAATTCCTTTGAAATACTAGTGTCAATTATTGAAAAAATAGTTGGGTATAGAGTTTCACCGATTTTACATACCCTTGCCACATACCACTGGTTTTCTTCTAAAGTTGGGATTTTCTCAGCATGAAAAACTCTCCAGCTAGGGACCTTTTTTCCAAATGCCATGTTTTCTTGGATTGTAATAAAGTATGTGTTGTTGAGTATTCCAATGGAAGAAGCATACTTTCCAGAAAACTCATGTAGAAAGGAACTAATTCGTTCTACACCTTCAATTTTTCTTATGTCATCAACACCAATGAACGTTTTAGACTCGAACGAAAAGGCGTTTGACGATATAAGCAATATTGAAAGTAATAAGGTAATTTTAGTCATAGTAACCATAACGCCTGCAAGCACAGGCGAGCGTAGCGAGTCCAGCACAGCTTGCTGTGCGAATGTGCCTTGCTTTGTTATGCATTGGCATTTAAGAGGTTAACCTTAGTTATGATGCTCTCTATATAGCCGCCTAGCTTTTCCTTCTCTACAATTTGCGTAGTTGAACCAGAAATTCTAATTGTTGTTTTATTATCATTTGTCGATAGACCAATGAATATGCTGGCACCACCGCTTACCCATGTCATTGGTGTGCGAACCTTAATAAATACCAAGTCATCTGGCTGTGTTTCAGGGGATACAGAAGACCATGTATACATGTAATCTGAATCTAGAGAGTTCTTTGTTTTTATTTCCCAGCTAATTTTTCCAGTTGTACTTTTAGTAAGTATATCCTTATGTTCTTCAAGTTTAACCCAGCCTAGTTCTTTAATGGCTTGATTTATTATACTTGCCCCATCTGCTCTGGAAAACACATAAACTTTAGTATATTCAGAATGAACTTTATCTTTAGGGATTGTATAGGCACCAAGTTGTACAGCTGTACATCCATATATGGTAACTATAAAAAATGCGATTACGACAAACTTAAAATTATTTTTCATTCTGAATTAACTCTCAAATTATTGTGCATAACGCTCCCATAACAGGCGAGCAACTTGTTGCGAGTCCAGCCCAGTTTACTGGGCGGTGTTAATGGGCTTGTTAGTGGACTGCTTCGGGTCGAAGCCATATCTCCAAATATTCAATCTCCCATCCGAATTTTCAATTCCGTAGATATCCATTATATTTTCCATATATGTAAGGCCTCTATCCATTTCTTCGGAATCTAATCGTTGATAAAACATAGCGCCTTGTTCTAAGAGGCCCCAGAATTGAACCTTACTTAAGCCTTCCTTGGGCATTTCTATTAATGCGGTAATTATTGCATCAATAACCTGCTGAGATAAAAGCCTAATTTCTTCAGATGGTGCGCCTGGGTATTGAGTTGATTTATCAATATAGAACTTTTCTTTAGCCAGTAGCTCTTTAAGTGCCGATATACTTTTGGAATTATTAACTACAGACATATAGTCCTCAGCTAAGCAAATGGAAGAAATTAAAAGTAGTACTGCGATCTGTATTATTTTCATAGTTACACTAACGCCTATATAAACCGCGCGAGGAACGAGCGTCGGGCGGCCGCAGGGCGCGAATTTAATATTTTTGTTAGGCATTTAGCCGCCTAGATCTAATGTATATTACAAGCCAGTATATTGAGGCAACGATAAACGAGTACACCAGAGAAAACACTGGAAAAATAATGGCGGCAAAAACATTTCTGCCGCCATCACCAATATACGAATCCATATTTTTATGGTCTTCTTCCGACCATGTAGCTATTTCATCATCCGACCAAGAACCGTCACCGTTTCGATCCAGGGGAGCAATTTTAGTCTCTAAATAGCTGTCATACCCTAGCCATTGCACTATAACAACGCCACTCATTAAAACGGATGATAGAACGACAACTAATCCGCAGCCAACAAGCCCAGTTAATCGCTTACGTACTGTATAAGCAACTGCAACTGGCACACAAGAAAGTACGATATAAACTGCAATGTGTAGTATTTGAAAAGTTGTCATTTGGTATGCCTAACAGTGCGATAGAACGGACCCTTCGGTCCGTATATTCGCTTTTTAGGTGGGGGCTTAACGAATATCAACTGGCAACCTTTCAAGGACTTCAACTAATTTATCTATAAATTTACCTTTCGGTACTGCAATCATATGATCTAGGCTATTTTTCTTGTGAATTAATAGAACAAATAAATCTTTATCATATTGCTCCCTTCTTCCAATTGAAACAAAGTCTATATCATCAAATTTTATATATGTACTTACAATCAGTATTCCGTCAGATGTAATAGCGCCATTTTTTGGAATAAAAGCTACAAGCCAGAGTAAACCACTTAACATTGAAGCGGCAGTTATACTAATCATAAATCCAGCAGGAAAATAACTATCGTTTCCCTTAATGAATGTTAAGAACGAAAATAAAGTAAACCCAAGAAGGAATACTATGAACATTCCCATTGAGGTAAACCTCTCAAATCTAAAAGACTTTACATATTCAAATGGTTCATACCACTTTAAAAGGAATGGATTATCTAGTTTACACCAACTCATAGATCCACCTAACGCCCTATATAAAACGCGCGAAGCATGAGCGTCGGGCGGCCGCAGGGCGCGTATTTAATATTATTGTTAGGGCTTTTAGTCTTCAACAGTTTCACTTTTATACAAATCATACCAACTGAACCACAAATCAAATGCTTCAGCTTCCGAATCGCTTAGGTAAATAGCCAAAGTGAAAGAATCATAGCTTTTTCTCTTAGAGTTAAATTTTACTTCAACCCATTTTTCAAAATTGCCCCAGTTAAAGCCACCCAAAAGATTGCCACTCTCGACTTTATGAAAATGCTGGGAGTATTGAAATCCGCTAATAAAAGTTTTCAGCAACAATGCGCTTCTTGTTTCGCCGTTGTGCCACATCTGAGGCCGTTTTCGAATCTCTTCTAACAGACTTGGATAATCTACGATGTTAAATGACATAATATTCCAGAGCCCTAACAGTGCGATAGAACGGACCCTTCGGTCCGTATATTCGCTTTTTATACTTTATTTTAATTGCTCGACTTTACCTTAATTATCAATACCTTACCATTCGACACTAAATTCGGACCTTTGCTGTATATATGGACCTCCTGGTCCGTATATACACGTGTTAAAAATAAGCTAATATGTAGTTTTTTCTTCTATATCAACCACGTAAACCACAAAAGTAGTGACCCTTAAGGGGTAATATACAGACCCGAATAACTCCCCTATTTCGGGCCTTCATGGGAATATCAGATCTTGCCAGAAAGGCCCTGGAGTACTGAGGGTGGCAACACCGGTGCTAATCAGGTACACGACACATGCAAGCACTAGTACAATCTGTGTCTGCATGCACAGCTTAGAGCTTGTGAGGCACTTAAGCTCTGAGCTTCAGGTTGATTAACTAAGAACCTATACCCACGAACAGTTGCCCCTCTACACTGCATTCAACTTGTGCCCGCTCTGATGAACGGGCATTTAAGGGCTATCTTGTGCCTCCATTGACAATTACAGCCACTATTATGGGTATCAAAATCAATGTATCAATTGCTAAAGTATATGGAGTGAGTACTGCTTTCCCTACACTAAATATAGCTGGGTCGGGTATTTGAATAGTTACCTCATGCCCTTGTTCAAACTCATTTATTGGCAGGATTCCACCTCCGTCATGGCGGTGTCCGCTTATATAATCTTCTAACCGTATTTCTTTATCATATAGGCCATGAAGAAAACCGAGGTCTTCTAATTTTTTTAATTCACTTTCAGTAAGTGCGGCTTTCACGGCTGTTAGCTTGAAATCACCCCGAATGTAATTTCTAGTCGTCTTCATTTTAAAATCTTTAAAATGCAAAGTGAATTCGATTTCTGAACCCAACTTAAAAGCTTCGTACATCTCGGGCTCAACTCTAAACAAGTAGTTGTACTTTTTCCCGACTGCAACAACCTCGTGTTTACCCTCAACTAAATAGAAGCCAATAACCGTTTCGTCGTAAGTGGATCTATCCTTCCATAACTTGCTTGTAGCGCAGCCAGTTAATAGCAAGATACACAGTGCAATTGTTACTTTCATTTTCATTCCTTGAGTTATTCGACAACAAGATGCTGGTTTTGAACCTAGGGTACTTGAATCTTCGATTTGGGTTCAAGTAGTTAGAGGAAATGGTTACAGTAATGCCAGGGCCTACATGATCCTGTTAGGCGGAATTGATACCCCTGGATTACCTTATACCCCCCCTGAGTATTCAACTAGGCTTAGTTTGAGCCTACTTAATGGACTGGACCCGCATGTTAGAACGCATATTTGAATGGATGAAGAAGACTGTCCTAGATGCCTATGAACCTCCTATGAAAGAGGAGCCTGTGGTGAAATATAGGCTGCTTAATCCCGTGGAGCCCGAACTGGATCGCTTTGTTGCGGATGCGAAGGCCATCATTGAGCATTATACCGATATGGCCAAAGGACGTGTTGGTAACGCTGCCTACACCACTGGGGCCGGTAATATGGGCAAAGACATGCTAAGTGGCATTGATTACGCTACCAGGTGTTTAGTGGCAGTTCCGCTTATAAACGATTATGAGGCTAACTGCATAAATGTGAGCGAAGCCATTAAGGTGTCGCGTGAAGCTTTTGAGGCAAGTAACGACGACAGTGAAGGGTTTGGTACCGGTACTCTGGGGCAGATTGGGTTTGATATTAAGAAACTAGTAAAGAAGGATGTTGAAATCGGCTGATTAGTACAACCTGTTCCGACATTGTCATTTCTGGGCCATGTTGCCCCTTAGTGTTCGAATTGCCCTTGCTGGGAGCGGAAAAATTGACACCAGGCTTCACTGGAGCTTGGTGTCCTACTTACCATGTAACTGAATCAATTAATGGTTAGTTTTATAGTCCCTATGGTGCGGACTGGTAAGCTCCTGCGTCACATGCACTTACTGGCCTTGAGACCCCCCTTTGGTCCACCTGATTAACAGGTGATAACTTGCAAGCTGTTGAATCGGCGAAATTGATTGCAGGGCTACCAGCTTGTAGAGAGATTGTTTTAATGTCGCCACCGTTATTAGCCAGTTCAGATAACATTGGATCAGCATTAAGTTTGTCACTGGACTGACCGCCACAAGAACTATCGCTACTTATATTATTACCTAGTGAATTAATACTGCCATGCGCGCTCTGTGCGCAATTATTCTGACCACTAAAGATATTATTCTGAAGGGTAGTGATCCCCGATGAGAACACAGCACCACCATTTGATGCTGTGTTTTTAGAAAACGTATTATTGATAAGCAGTGCACTCCCACTCCAAGTATTTATGGCGCCACCGTTTCCACTAGCGCCACTATCTGAAAAGGTACTATTAGATATGATGGCGTTACCATTTAAAGTTATATCAGCACCTGAAGCACCTGACCCAGAAGATTTATTGTTATAAAAAGTACTACTACTCAGATTGAGGGTGCCACTACTGAATATTGCACCACCGCCATTGACACCACCTGCCAAGTTATCACTGAATGTTGAATTAGCAATATTTAATGTGCCCGTACTGTAAATAGCCCCACCTAAATCACTGGTATTGTTATTTAGAACTATACCCTTCAATGACAGAGTGCCTTGATTATATATGGCACCGCCTTGGCTATGACCTATAGCCGAAGATGTGTTTGCATTTTGTATTGTCAGGTCATCTAACATTACGATGGCACCTGAATTTATATGAAAAACTTGAGGGGTGATATCAAGGGTGCCAGATGATCCTCCATTGATAAACGTACTGCTTGAACCAGCACCTTGAATCTTTATATTTTGATTGATCTGCATGGCGTGGCTGTTTAATTCGTAAATACCCGCATCTAGGGTAATAGTTGCTCCACCTTGGATGCTATTCGCAGCTATAATCGCCCCCTGTAATGAACATTTGTCTCCAGGGCATGTACCATTTCCGCTAGCATTACTTGGGCTAACTTCAAAACTAGAAAGAACACTTATTTCATTTGAGTGCGCATTAGCGAATCCTTCTGCACTCGCTTCAAGAATAAAAGGTGCGAGCTTTTTTGCTTTTAAATTAGTAAAAGTAACACTGCTTACACCAGATTTTATAGTGGCTTCAGATTGTAGATTGAAGTCGATAATATTTGATTTGCTGGAAAGTTTAATTAACGTATCTTTTGCTGGAGTAAATTGACTTTTAGCAGCACCTACTACGGCTATTACCTCCACACTAAAAGGTTGTCCCAACACAGGGCTTATCGGACTAATGGATTTTATGCTAAAAGTTGGTTTAAGGAAGTATAAATTAGTGCTGATACCCGTATTTACACCAGAGGTGTATGAGCTCGCGGTAATCGTTAAGTCTGAAGCGTCACCAGAGTGGACTAAATCTTTGAATTCAACGCTGTGAGTATTGGCTGCAATGGTTTTGCTAAGGTTTCCTGATAGAGTACCGCTGGAAGCAGACAGGGAGACATTAATTGGATACTGATTTAAAAATACATTACCGCTTGTGTCGTGTGAGTAAACAGTAATACTAAATGGTTGGCCAGCAATAAGCTGCTTAATAGAAGTATTGTTAGAGATTCCTTTGCTAAGATATAAACTTGATGGCTTAATATCTATAGAAAAACTGCCTGGGCTTCCTATGATGCTGGGACTTGAAACAGTACATACATATCTACCAGGTAGCGGAGAGTTTATACCTTTAAATTCAACGGACTTGGTGCCCTTTTTTAAAGGTTCAGTGCTATTACTTACATTAAGATCGGGACAATATAGCTGTACCTCTATGTCCTTATCTACATTTACCTTTAGGCCATTTACGTTTACCGAAGCCACTGTAATGCTAAAGTCTTGACGAGCGGTGAGAGTATTTTTCTGCATTACTTGTAAACTAGATTTTGTATACTTGAAATATCCAGGTTTTGATTTATCTGGTGGTATAACATATGTACCTTTGGTCGTCCCTAATAACGTAAAGGACGATGCTGGGCGAGATTTAACCGATAAAGTTGTATTACCCTGGGATAGACTTTTAGCAACTACACTATCATTTTTCACAAATGTAGCGTCCAAAGATAAGTTATCAAAAGGCTTGCTATAGCTCAAAGGGCCTATACGAACATTACTTTGACCGGCTGGAATTACCCCAGTTAGTATCCCTGACAAGTGTTCATCGTCACCATTCGAAGTTGATATCTTAAATGCTGTGTCTGATACAACAGGACGCACTGCTTTAGTTGAATCAGTACTTTCTGAGTAGACGGACTCAACCATTAGGTAAAACTCTTCATTGAAAAATTCAATACCATTATCACTTGATACCGCCAATTTATCTGGCTGATCCTCTGCATAAATACTACTTCCAGTAATCCAAGTCAGACCGAGGTTTTCTGTATTAGAAAAGCCATATTTGACTTCAGTATCGTCGATTATAATACCTGTAAGGGTAAAGCTACTTGTGCCTTTCTGAAGTTTGCAAATGTAAGCATTGCCACCACCCCCGGAGATTCCATTTTTATTCCCATTACAATGGAATCCAGAAGAAAAACTATTTTTAGTACCTTCAAAATTTATTGCATCAAAGTAGATATTTTCATCTTTATCGAGAATAACTGGCTTATAGTGTTGTGAAACTGATACTTCGAGAGAAAAAGGCACACCTTTATAAGCTTTTTTAACAAGTTGAACATTTTCACCATATTGAATATATGGTCCTTCCACCCTAAATTGGTACGGTTTATCGCTAGAAAATGCTGGGTTAATCAAGAATAAACTTAATCCTATACCAAGGAATATAGAGATTATGGAAGGAAGGCGCCATAAGGAGGTACGTAGGTGTTGGAATAGCATGAGGTGTTCCTAACATTGTTGTTTTGCCAATATTGTACCACTACTAACCGGTTAAGAAGCAAAAGGCAGGATAGTTATCAAGCCTATTAGTAAACCGAGTCGTTATATGGAGGGGTGCTCATATTGCTCAGTTAACAAGGCATTACAATTCTTCTTTTATCCCTTCATTGTGAGAAGATCGGGGAAGACATACCTATACAGGGAATCATATTTAGGTTCGAATACTCAATTTTATGGTGTTGCACTAAATCTCAAGTAATGTAATGCACTCAACACGTCAGGGTTTATGAATCAGGTTGTCTGTCAAAAGTGAATTGCCTTGAATGTGCCGGTACTCGTCATTCATCGAGGCAAGGCTACGACTTAAGCTTTAAAATTGAATAGTGTTGATCATCACTGTAGTTGGGTCATGAATTGCGGCTGGCGTCGTTAAGGTTACTTTGAGCTCATGGTTGCTGGGCAACGGCCATAAATCTATTTCAGCCTGAGCATAGGGCTGGGCTTTAACACAGCTAACCTGGTATGAGTCCGGTGGCAAGATCTTGCCTGCGATACACTGGGTCTACAAAGCCAAATCGTAAGAAAAGTCGAATGTGTCGAGTTAGGTAAGCATTAGGAGGTTGGTCAGCCTGGATTGTGTTGACAGCCAGCGCACACAAGAACTGCAACTAGGTAAATAATGGTAGCACCTAAACTCTGAGAAACAGTAATGGATTAAGTTCAGTCGAAGCTCCAATTTAAAAACAAAGAGTTAAGCCTCTTTTGGCAGATATTTCCTGAATACAGGCCAACCCTCAATTAGTGACTGGAACTACCTGGTTTAATTATTTTTATTAAGTTAGCCAGCAATACACTTGCTTGCTCAAATTCAAAGTCATGGATCTTTTCGGAAATGGATTCATATAGCGAATCAGGGTGGCCACTAAGTACAATTTTCAATTCTGGTAGCATGTGTTGCGCACGACTACTACTCTGGGTGGTTAAGGCGTGCAGTGCATGGATCACATCCTGTTGTTGGGTAATATCCAGATTATCGGAGGCTATAGCGGGCTGCGGCGGGATAGATTCTTCTGGACGTGTGCTAAATTGATTTAACGAGCTTAATACTTCGTTCAGCGACTGCAGTAATGCATTTTTTTCCTTGGCCGGTGTCTCGTGCAGTTTGAGCTGGTCTTCAAATTTTTTGGCATGGTCACTTAACTCGGTGGCACCTATGTTGCCCGCCACTCCGACAAGGCTGTGTACCATGGGTTGTACCGCTTGCCAATCATTGACACTAATTGCCTTGGCCAGGTTTTGCTCAAATGTTTTATATTTGTTTTTAAACTCGTTCAATAATGACAAGTAAAGTGTGCGGTTGTGAACAACCAGACTAAGCCCCAGTTCTATATCAATACCAGTGAGTGTGTCTGGCATTTTTACGGGAGGCTCTGCTGACGTTTGGGTTTGCTGGTGAATGATGGCAGGTTTCACCATGTCCCTTGGTTTAATCCAGCGTAATAATGCGTTTATCAGCTCGGGAATAATAATCGGCTTACTAAGGTGGCCATTCATGCCCACGCTTAGGCATTTATCTTTATCGCTGTTGAGTGCGTGGGCGGTCATGGCCAGAATGGGCACAGTTTGAAAATAGGCGCTGGCGGTATGGGTGCGTATGGCGCGGGTGGCTTCAAATCCGTCCATCACCGGCATCTGAATGTCCATTAAAATCAAGTCGAATTTGTTATCAATCACCGCCGCCACAGCGTCCAAGCCATTGCTAGCAATGGTGGCCTGGAGTCCAAAGCCCTGTAGTAACTCAGATGCCACCTGCTGGTTGATAGGGTTGTCATCCACTAATAATATTTTGGCTCCTGCGATGGTCGATAATACTGTCTTATCAAAATTCGGTCGATGACCGATACCTTTTTCTTGTCCGTCGGACAGCGCCATTTTTATTGATGCTAGTAATACTGAAGGAGTGACAGGTTTCAATAAAAAATCATACAGCACGTCTTCCACATCCTCTTCAATGGCGTCTTTTCTATCATGTCCGGTGACCATAATTAGGGCGGGCAGTTTGTGACCGAGCAGTGCCTTTATTTTACGAATACATTCCATGCCATCCATATGAGGCATTTTCCAGTCCATTAACACCAGGTCATACGCAGCCTGTTTTCCGTCCTTCACTTGCTGTAAAGTTGCTAAAGCCTGTTCGCCAGACTCAAGGGCCAGTGTATGTATATTTACACCCGACAGGGTAAGGCACAAGGCTTCTCTGGCCGTGTGATTGTCATCCACAATTAAAATTCGTTTTCCGGCCAATTTCCGGGTATTTAATAACAAGGATGCAGATTTTTCTGAGACCTTAAATGGCAAAGTACATGTGAAACACGAGCCTCTTCTAGGGATGCTTTTTACGCTTATGGTGCCGTCCATAAGTTCAATCAATTGCTTGGTGATGGATAAACCCAGTCCTGTGCCACCGAAGCGTCGGGTAGTGGAGCCGTCAGCCTGTGTAAAAGGTAAAAAAAGTTTGCCCATGGCGGCTTCATTCATGCCGATACCTGTGTCGGTAATTTCAAAACATAGGGATATTTGATCGTGCAGTTTCTCAATTAAATCTACCTTAATAGCGACTTCACCACTTTCGGTAAATTTAACCGCATTGCTGATAAGGTTAGTTAATATTTGATTTAATCTCAGTGGGTCACCCTCTAGCGAGAGCGGCAGATCGGGGGGGTAGTTTACCAATAGTTCCAGCTGCTTCATCTCGGCATTTTCACGCACGATATCACTTACATCATCAAGCACCTGGTCCAGTCGAAACGGAATACTCTCAATGCTTAAACAGTTGGCTTCAATTTTTGAAAAATCTAGAATGTTATTAATGAGCGCCAGCAGGTTATTAGAGGAGCGACTAATTTTTGATAAGTAGTCTTGTTGTTGTTTGTTAAGATTGGTCTCCAGTGCAAGGTAGCTTAAGCCGATAATGGCGTTCATGGGCGTGCGAATCTCATGGGACATGTTGGCCAAAAACTCTGACTTGGCTGCATTGGCTTCATCGGCTTCTTGTTTGGCTATTTTGAGCGCCTGGGTGCGCTGTTCCACTTTGGACTCCAGCTGGTGGTAAGCCTCATTCATAATTAACGCTTCGGACTGACTGCGGTTATTTTGTTCTACCAGAGATATACGTTGGGCAACGAGTTTTTCTTCTCGTTCCTGGTAAAGTCTTTCGGCAAGAGCAAAACATAAGATGATGGATTCCAGAGCAGAACCAATTTGTAAGCCATATTTCATGAAAACGGTAGAAGGTATTAATGCAAAGTGTTCGACTGCGGTTATTGATGAACTTAAAGCAAGAAATGACCATGACACCGTGTAATAACGGGCCGAACGGCTACCATGCTTCCAGGCGACGGGACCGACTATGAACAATATTATGTAGCAGGGAATAATCACCAAAATAGACATTCTCATGCTATGAGATAAACTTAGAGTTCCAATGGCCATGAGTTCAAGAGCGCCGATTAGGATGAACACTTTAATTATTTTGTCTAGCAGAGGACTACAGTCCTTTATGGGTAAAAATGTTCTGGCAAATAAACAGGAAAAAATCATTATCAATGGCAGAATAAACAACACTGCGGAATTAAGAATTTCAGGTGATACCTGATTAATTAATTGTGATGTCTTGCCTCGTATATGTAAAAAAAGGCAAAGGTAACACAATGTGGCCATGGCATAATAAAAATAAGTTTTTTCCTTCAAGTTGATGAAAACAAACAGGTTAAAAATAACTATGATGAACATAATTCCATAGTACAGAGAGTAAAATTGATCGACTCTTCCTATCTCAATCAGGTAGTCTTGTGATTTCCATATGGTCAGTGGTACAAGGAGTGTTCCCATAGACTGAACCCGGATGTAAATTACTACTTCCTCATTTGGATAAAGATTTAAGGGAAAGATAAAATTGGGGTGTTTCATCTGGCGTGAGTCAAAAGGACGCAGAGTTCCAGTTTTGATATGTTTAGAGGTAACGCCATTAGTTACCTGATAATAGTCAATATATTCTATTATTGGGTAATCAATCGCTAATATCTGGCTGGCAAAATTTTGACTATTGTTGATGACTCGAAACTTAAACCAGAAGGCTGATTCACTGTAGCCAAAATGAATGTCATCACCAGATACACTCTGCCAGGTTGATGGCTCAGTACGTGCTATAACTTGGTTAACGGTTAACTGGGCACTGGGGTCCTCTAGATAAAGCGTTTGTACAACTTGCTCGCTGGAATATGAATCTGATTTTTCTTCGATTATATTATCGTAGCCATGACTGTTGGCGGTCAAAATACTAAAAATCAATACAATGATATGTATTAACCATGGTGGCCAACCGTATTTTCTATGCATAATGTAGCTATGAGTCTGATATTGGTTATTGGGAATATCCAACTGAGCATTAATAAATTTAAAGCGGTTAGCTAAAAACTTGATTTTTACCGGCATGCTTGGCTTTGTATAAATTGCTATCGGCTTTCTCAATCAAACTTTGTGGTGTCATATCTGGTGAGGGGAGCATGCTTTCGACCCCCAGACTGATGGTGACATAGGGGCCTTTATCAGTATCAGGATGATTGATTTGAGTTTCCACCACACAGGCTCGCATTTTTTCTGCCAACCTTGATGCGGTATCCCTATCTGTATTAGGTAAAATAACCGCAAACTCTTCCCCCCCATAGCGGGCCACCACATCCATGGAGCGTTGCACACAGTTATTCAGTGCAGTGGCTATTTTACGTAAACATTCGTCTCCATAAACATGCCCGCCATGATCATTCACAGCTTTAAACGAATCTATGTCAATTAAAATTAATGATAATTCTGATTTGGAACGTATGGCGGTGTTCCATACATAGTCCAGCGAATCATCAAAGCGCCTACGGTTAGCGATGCCCGTAAGTGCGTCGGTGAGATTGAGGCTGGCCAACAAGTCCCGCTGTTGCTTTAACTCTATGTGATTAGCCACGCGGGCTTTTACAATGGATGGGCTAAACGGCTTGGCAATGTAGTCAACCGCACCCAATTCCAAACCTTTGGTTTCTTCCTCAACAGTGCCCTTTACGGTAATAAAAATAACTGGGATGTTTTTTGTCACAGAGTCATTTTTGAGATTTTGGCAAACCTCATAGCCGTCTATTCCCGGCATGTTTACATCCAGTAAAATGATGTCCGGAGGATTGGGGGCGGCCGCTATGCACAGAGCCTTCTCACCACTCTTGGCAACCACACAGTCATACTGATCCAGCGTCGCCACCAGTACTTTTATATTGACGGTTTCATCATCGACTATTAGTACTTTTGCTAATTGGTTATCCATAGCATAGGACTCTCATCTGCACTGGGTTATTCATAACGCGCTAATCTGCTAACTCGCTAAACAGAATTGATAAACAGGGCACAATTGGAAGGCCAGGGAGGTGAAAGCCCGTCATAAGCCCTACTTAAAAGAGTCTAGCTCAATATTGAACCCGCAGAGAAGGATTTACAGACTGATCTTTAATTAAGACATGAAGGCGTACTTGTATATGGGTTTTGTAAGCACTGGGCAGGCAGTGAAAGGTGGCCCACGTGGAGTGTGCCAATACCCGGCATTCATCGAGACATGGCCCTTGCTTAAACGTTAAAACTCAATGGTATTGATCATGGCAGTGGCCGGGTCATGAATTGCGGCTGGCGCCGTTAAGGTTACCTGTAACTCATGGTTGCTGGGCAATGGCCATAAATCCATCTCAGCCTGGGCATAGGGTTGAGCTTGAACACACCTGACCTGGTATGAGCCCGGGGGCATGATCTTTCCGGTGATACGCTGAACGATGCCTGGATCACTGACTTCAATGGGGTTGTCCGGTGTTACCAGGTAGTCACCAATGGAGCAGCTGGCATTCGCGGGCATGGATGTGGTGCCAAACACCAGGAATAGGGCTGTACCGCAAGCCAGCAACAGATTAGTGATGGCGGTATGTTGTGAGTCTGGTGGTGTGAAGCTACTATTGAATTCGGGCATGATTCTCTCCTTCCGTTATGACTAGTTAAAGTCCTTTAGTCGGTTTTGAATCAAACTTTATGGATTTATTTTAGTAATTCAACGGCCAGGAGGCACTCTGGCCGCATACATAGGTAGATATGTGTCTTTGGCCGCTAACAGGCCTTAAGGTCTTTAAATGAGTGTTGATCAATTCATTAAGAGTGTTGCCAATGGTTTTAAGTCAACATAATCTCGCTGGTATCGATATGGCGGTACCCTCTGCATGGCGAATGAACTGCTATAATTACGAAAACTGAACTCTAACCAGGTCCCACCTACCCTGTTGGTGGCCGCCAGTCCCGTTCTAGGGGATATCCATACGTTAATGGAAATAAAATAGTATGAGTGATTTGCTTAGATATAGGTATTTTCTAAGGGTGGTAATTATTTTTTCATGCATCACATGTTCTCAAGCTTATTCTAGCGATGACTATTTGCTTGGCACATGGGAAGCTAGTGGAGCCGCAGGTAGAGCGATATGGGGTGTTATGGAAATTCAGGATAGAAGGATACTATGGGGTACAGGAGGTACATTAAATTGCTCTGCCGACTATGAAATTGATTATTCTGGGAAAGGCGTAAACTACCCTGATGTATCAGCGACATTTCGTGAATATAAAAGGTTCTATTATTACACTCGAATCGTCTTAACTGGACATAAATGTGAAGGCACTGGAGACCCAAATAAACCTCAAAAGAAATTGCTGTTTGTAGTGACAAAGGATGCTGAGTTTCAGCACAATAAAGTTGAGCATTACAGTGTTGGTGCTGTAGTTATCGAATATGACAACAGTGGTCGTCCCGTTGGTTGGTTGTCCTTCAGCAATAAAAGCCGATGGGATATCCTTTGTGCCGAATACTGCGGAGGTTAGGAAGCGGCAATCAAAGCTTTTATGATTGAGAATGGAATCTTATAGATAACCAGCGTCCTGACAAGGGCTCAACTCAAAATAATAGACTGGTAGTCTGGATCTACTGTTTATCAGCCTCGATACCACCCATTCTTAATGCTACTTAGCGCTATTTGAGTGAACGGCCAAATGTACTGTGGATCTTTCAGCCACACCTCAAGTCTTTGCTTGCTAAGCCGCTTACTGTTCGTCGATTAATAACATATCTGTTTTATATGCCTCGTAACCGTCGACCCCAGTACAATGCCAGCCCAATCTATGTAGTACATTTGCCGACACCATAAATCCATTATCACGCTC
>Ga0209395_1004338_pt1 | contig 16748 bp, 14 predicted proteins | sample GOMGulsemesocosm_3_FD_184635 | JGI IMG/M metagenome (GOLD analysis project Ga0209395, IMG submission 184635) | Methane-oxidizing microbial communities from mesocosms in the Gulf of Mexico - GOM9D Gulf of Mexico (SPAdes) (version 2) | ecosystem: Environmental > Aquatic > Marine > Cold seeps... | reverse complement strand
AATAGCATTGGCCTTTTTAGTGATTGCACTCGGCGCTTATACACGCTTAACCGATGCCGGACTTGGCTGCCCAGACTGGCCCGGTTGTTATGGTTTTAATACTGTACCAGCTAACGCACAAGACATTGCGTCAGCCCAACAAGCTTATCCAGACAAGCCTTTACACGTGGGAAAAGCATGGAATGAGATGATCCATCGCTATATTGCCGGCCTATTAGGCATGTTAATTTTGTTGATTTTCATCGTCTGCGGCAGAAGAAAGCAACACGTTAGATTAGCCACAGTGTTAATTTTATTAGTTATATTTCAAGCTGCATTAGGGATGTGGACAGTAACAATGAACTTGAAACCCATTATCGTGATGGGACATCTGCTCGGAGGGTTTAGTATTTTAGCCTTGCTGGTATTACTGCGATTACGGCTAGCTAAAACCACCATGACAGCAACTCTGTTATTCCCGCCTTTAAATAAGGTCAGCCATAATATATTACCCATACATAGGCAACAATTAGCTCGCGTTCAATTATATTGTGGTATTGCCCTACCAATCGTTATTATTCAAATTGCTCTTGGCGGTTGGACAAGTTCAAATTACGCCGCCATCGTCTGTACTGAATTTCCTATTTGTAATGGCGACTGGTTAAGCCGGTTTGATCTCAATGATGTATTTAGTCTCAGTCCAGTAGCAGAAACTTATCAGTATGGTGTGCGAGATACGGTTGCCAGAATTAATATCCATGTCACTCATCGTATCTGGGCTGGTGTAACCATCATTTATTTGCTGATCACCGCTTATCAATTACTCAAACATCAACCAGAAAGAAAGATTCGTTTAATTGCCAAAACCCTGCTTGTCATTCTTTGTTTACAAGTCAGCTTAGGCATCGCTAATGTTATGTTCCAGCTACCATTAAGTATCGCTGTCGCGCACAACCTAGTTGCGGCGATCTTACTTATAACATTAGTCACCCTACTTTGGTTCAACCAACAGCAACTGCAAGAGGTGTTATGAATACGCAATCCATTATACTAACGCTTACACCCAACTGGCGCGCTTACTACCAATTAACCAAACCTAAAGTCGTGGCACTATTACTGCTCACTGCGTTAGTCGGTATGGTCCTTGCGTTACCCAGCTTACCGTCTCTCAGCTTATTAGTACCAGCATTAGTTGGGATTGGTCTGCTATCTGCTGCAGCCGCAGCCTACAACCATATTCTCGACCAACGTATTGATGCCATCATGACCCGAACCCACCAGCGGCCATTGGTGCAAAATACCATCAGCACACCAAAAGCATTAATTTTTGCCACTAGCATGGCCATAATAGGCATGGCGACACTTTTTGTCTTTGTAAATGCATTAACCGCTTGGTTAACCTTTGCTAGTCTGATCGGCTATGCGGTGGTTTACACCATGTACTTGAAACGCGCCACACCACAAAACATTGCCATCGGCGGACTCGCGGGAGCAACACCACCACTGCTTGGCTGGACGGCAATGACGGGAGAGGTTACTGGCCAAGCTTTACTGTTAGTGATGATTATTTTCATCTGGACACCACCACATTTTTGGGCGCTGGCTATCCACAAAGAAAAGGAATACGCGAAAGCTAAGATCCCAATGCTACCTGTAACTCATGGAGCAGAGTATACTAAAACCCTCATACTGCTTTATACACTACTGTTGTTACCTGTCACTTGGTTACCTTGGTTGACTCAACTTAGTGGCTTACTCTATTTGGCCGGTTCAACTATCCTAGGTTTGAGCTTTATTTATTACGCTTACCGCTTAAAATTCAATCCCACACGAAAAACAGCTTTTCAAACATTTAAATTCTCAATCATACATTTAATGGTGCTATTTATATTATTGTTAGTGGACCATTGGCTAATTAATTACTAATATAAACTACCGCGCTCCACCTAAACCATTAATTATTAAAGGTAATATTCATTTGTAAATAGGCGCGTTAAATCAACGCGTTTATTACCTTGATACTTAAAACATCCCCATAAAATAAAATAAACAAAGCTTTACACTGCACTTTTACAACACAATGAATTGTTATATGGGATCAAGCTCTAAATAACAGCGTTACCTACTACATTGATAGTTGTCTTTTCGAATTAAATCGCTATCATAGCGTCATAAAAAGTTGAGGGATTAAAAAAAAGTTTAACCCCCATTATTCTGCCTAACATAAGATTGTTAGCGCGCTAATTATTTAAGCTTATATAACTTAAGCATCTGCTGAGGAATTACTATGATCAGTGTATTCGATATCTACAAAATTGGTATTGGTCCATCAAGTTCTCATACTGTTGGTCCAATGAAAGCTGCCAAACAATTTATCGACGACCTACGAGCGACAGGGAAGATCCGCGAAGTCACTCAAATCACAGTGGATGTGCATGGTTCATTATCGTTGACTGGTAAAGGTCACCACACTGATATTGCTATCTTAATGGGTTTAGCAGGTAACTTACCTGAAACTGTTGATATCGATGCAATCCCAGAGTTTATTCACCGTGTTGAACAAACACGCCGCTTACCTATTGGTCTACACTGTCATACTGTTGATTTTCCCGCTTCAGCTATGAACTTTATTGATGAACCGCTTGCACTACATGAAAATGGTTTGAAAATTCATGCCTACATCGATGGTGAAGTTGCATTCACAAAAACCTACTACTCTACGGGTGGTGGTTTCATCGTTGACGAAGAAAACTTCGGTTTAACACAGGGCGAAACTGCAGACGTTAAATACCCATTTGACAGTGCAGAAAAACTTGTAGAACACTGTAAAGAAAACGCATTATCAATCAGTGCTCTAATGGCTGAGAATGAAAAATCATTCCGCACTGAACAAGAAACGCATCACCAATTTTCAAGTATTTGGACTGCAATGGCTGAAGCAATTGAGCGCGGTAGTAAAACTGAAGGTTTACTAGCGGGTCCATTACGTGTGCCACGTCGTGCTGCAGCGCTTAAACGCCAACTAGAAGCAAGTGATGGTTTTAACACTGATCCAATGACTATCATTGATTGGGTTAACATGTTTGCACTTGCAGTGAGTGAAGAAAATGCTGCTGGCGGCCGTGTGGTAACTGCGCCAACAAACGGTGCTGCAGGTATCATTCCAGCTGTATTAGCATACTATGATAAATTCATCCGTCCGTTAACACGTGATGAATACACTAAATTCTACCTAGCATCAGGTGCTGTCGGCATCCTTTACAAAACTAACGCATCTATCTCAGGCGCGGAAGTAGGTTGTCAGGGTGAAGTTGGCGTATCATGCTCAATGGCTGCGGCAGGTCTTGCTGAACTTATGGGTGCGAGCCCAGCGCAAGTTTGTGAAGCCGCTGAAATCGGTATGGAACATAACTTAGGTCTAACTTGTGATCCTGTTGGTGGCCAAGTACAAGTACCTTGTATCGAACGTAACGCGATTGCAGCAGTAAAAGCTATTAATGCTTCACGTATGGCTATGCGTCGTACGAGCGAGCCTTGTGTATCGTTAGACAAAGTTATCGAAACTATGTACGAGACAGGTAAAGATATGAATGCTAAATACCGTGAAACATCACAGGGTGGTTTAGCAATTAAAGTACTTAATGTTGGTGATATCAAGAAAGCCCACACGTGTACTTAATCAGATTCAATCCTAAATAGGCATAAATAATTTAGGTGTAGATCGAATAAAAGCCAGAATGTGCTAGTCACTATTCTGGCTTTTTTATATCCGTAAAACGAACACTAAACTACCCCATAACAGGTATTACCTTTCCCTCACCCCTTTGATTACTGATTTATTTGAATACTCAGTACCCCATGAGAAAAAGCCTCATACTTTCAGGTGTAAATAGCAGTGAATAGGTCAGATGCTAATGACTTTAGCGGGGAATTATTCTTTACTCCTCATTAGGTCATTTATACTATTTTTATCGCACGACGTAACCAGCTGTCCGCTCTGCAAACATTAGGGAAAAATCAATGAAAGCACTCACTCTACCCGATATGGGGTTCCTATATTGCGAAACGGTATCACGCCCAAACCATGTAGCTGCAATGCAAATATTCGATATTCCAAGTAACTACCAAGGCGATTATGGTAAAGATCTCTATCAAGAGTTAATGCAATTCACGCAAGTAGAAGCCCCATTCAATTATAAATTACACACTGCTTATTCGGGTATGATGTCTTGGCAAGAAGATGATAATATCGACCTTGGTTATCATGTTCGCCGAGTGCGATTAACTGAGCCTGGTACGCGAGAGCAGTTAATCGAATATATAGAGCATGCACATTCAAATTTGATGGACCGAAGCCGCCCGCTATGGGAAATGCATTTAATTTCAGGGCTTGCTAACAATCAATTCGCCATCTACCTTAAATTGCATCATGCCTTTACTGACGGTGCGAAGGCGAACAAAATAATCCTTAGCTATCTATCTCCACAAGCCGATGGGAAATTACAGGCATTTTGGAGCTATAAAGGGTTCGAGAATAAACAACATGATACTGAAGTCAAAGCCAGTTTAGTCCATAAATTAAAACAAAACAGTGCGATAATAAGCAAACAAGTACGTGCAATACCGTCAATTCTAGGGCTAGGATCTAAGCTGATTTTACAAGGCGTGAATGTATATAAAGCGAATTTCCCTACGCCTTTTACAGCACCTAAAACACCGTTTTCAGTGAGTCCAAAACGAGCACGCCGAGCTGCAACTAGCCTGCTGCCGCTGGCTCGTATAAAGAACATAGGAAAAATCGCTGGTACTACCGTAAATGATGTTGTTGTATGTATCTGTGACATCGCTTTACACCGTTATTTATCTGATCTAAATTATCAGCTTAAACAGCCACTCACGGCGCAAATTCCAGTGAGTTTACGCGACCCTAACGATATAACATCGAATAATCGTATCGCTATCACTATGGTTGAATTAGCGCACAGTGACGCCTCACCACTAACCCGCCTGATGGCTATCAAAGACGCTTGTGACAAGTTAAAACAAGAAGCAAGATTACTGTCAGATGAAGCGTTAACAAGCTATACACTCGCAAGCCAAGGTCTGGCAGTGATAAGTGAATTACTAAAGCTCGACAATGTATTACCGCCCGTCGGTAATGTACTTATCTCAAATGTTCCAGGTCCACGTAAACCTATGTATATGATGGGGGCAAAAATGCAGGAATGCTTCCCGCTTTCAGCATTGCCACCGGGGATGTCACTGAATATCACCTTATACAGTTATATGGATCATCTCAATGTCGGCTTAATTGCTTGTCGCACCAATCTACCCGATCTGACAAAAATATCGAGTTATATCGAAGATGCATTTTCCGAATTAGAACAAGTGGTCATGAGTAGCGCTATCGATATTGTTGGAGAGCAAATAGCACGACTTGGCCATGATGATGCACTATCAAATAGTATGTATGAATTAATTGACGTCATTAATGATAATGCTTGTTCAACCGTCGCATTGAATACCTCAACAATAACAGCCGTGGCAGCGGTGAAGAATGATAATCAGGAAAGTATAAAAAGGCAGGTAGTTAAAGTAGTAGAGCAGACAGAAGCTATTCTCGACTAAACTCAAGATATCCTCGGCTAAACACAAAGAGTTAGCCGAGTGAATACAATCCCGTTACCTTGTTGGTAGCGAGATCTCTTTAAACATCTCATCAATCTCTTCTGCTGTTTTTAGCATAATCGCTTTATCAACAACATCTCGTGTTAAATGAGGCGCAAAGCGTTCCATAAAATCATACATGTAAGTACGTAAGAAGGTGCCTTTACGGAAACCAATTTTAGTCGTGCTCGAAGTAAATAAGTGACTTGCATCGATACGTACTAAATCATCATCGGTTTCATCGTCAAATGCCATTGTCGCTAAAACACCCACACCAATACCTAATTTCACATAAGTTTTGATCACGTCAGCATCTGTTGCGGTAAACACAATTTTAGGCTCTAGACCGGCTTCATCAAACGCACAATCTAATTCTGAACGGCCAGTAAAACCAAATACGTAGGTAACAAGCGAGTATTTGGCGATATCTTCAACCGTGATCTTACCCACTTTAGTTAGAGGGTGACCCGGTTTTACGATAATAGAACGATTCCAGTGATAACAAGGTAACATCACTAAGTCACTGTATAAATGCAATGCTTCAGTAGCAATAGCAAAATCAGCAGTGCCCTTAGAAACCGAGTCACTGATCTGTGCTGGCGTACCTTGGTGCATGTTTAATGACACATCAGGATAACGTTCAATAAAACCTTTAATCACTTTCGGCAGTGCATAACGCGCTTGGGTATGCGTTGTCGAAATATTTAATGTGCCTTTAGAAGGATGAGTATGCTGGCTAGCCACCGCTTTAATACTTTCAACCTTTCCTAGAATATCAGCAGCAATACGAATAATATCTTTACCAGCAGGTGTCACTTTAGTGAGGTGCTTACCACTACGTTCAAATATTTGTACACCGAGTTCATCTTCTAACATGCGAACTTGCTTACTGATGCCAGGTTGCGAAGTATAAAGACTTTCTGCTGTCGCAGACACATTCAAATTATGATTGAGGACTTCGACTATGTATCTAAATTGCTGTAACTTCATTCGTGATGTGCTCTATATTCCAAATAATTAATTGTATTCTAACAAAACAATAGCAGAATACTGTTATTTCTTCTTAATAAGATATCCTAAGGATCATTACTTTTATGCCGGTCAAAGATATGCTGACACCTTTAGACGATAACATTAAACCAAGCAAAGACACAGTTGATTATGCGTTGATCCTAACATCTGCGGTACATGATATGAAAAATTCATTGTGCCTGTTATTACAATCAATTGAATCTATGTCTGCAGATATTAGTCCGTCACAAGATGACCAAAAACACGGTGCTAAGCTCGCGGATTTACACTATGAAGTATTACGCTTAAACAGTGGTTTAATTCAGGTGCTGTCTCTCTATCGAGATGAAAAAGATCAACTACCATTAAATATTGCCGAATGTTTTATTGCTGATTATTTTACTGAATTTTGCATTAAAAATCAGTTGTACAGCGACAGTAACAACATAGACATTAATATTGACATTGACACTGATCTGGCTTGGTACTGCGATCACAATTTAATTAGCTACTTATTATCCGACGTATTCACCAATGCCCTCCGCTATAGCAAAGGCAAGATCCTCGTTACCGCGAAGCTCGTTAATAAGCAGCTTGTCATCGAGATTGCCGACAACGGTGAAGGCTATCCAGATAGCATGTTACAAGCTCAGCACAACTCAATGGCTGAATTAAGCAGTAAACAGGGTCGTACTGGATTAGGGTTATATTTTGCTCGATTAATTGCTAACGCACATGTAATTAAAGGTAAAACGGGACATATATCGCTAAGTAATGGTGGTGAGCTTGGTGGGGGTATCTTTACCTTAATACTACCTTAAGTAAGGTATTTATAGTAATATCTTAATACCGCAGCAAAATTAGGTTTATTATACAATGAAGCTCACTCTTATGATCATCGCGATTGCTGTTCTATTATTTTTGGTGATCGGTTATAACATCGTTTTACAATACAAGCGAAAAGCCGAAACAGAAAAGCGCCAGATAATCATAAAGCATAGGCAAGTCATTGAAGAGGCAGAAGAATTATTGCTAAACGCAACCTCATTACCTTACAGTAAAATACTGACACTAGTCCTGCATAGCCGCATGCATGACTCACTTGCTGCCACATTACAAATGGATCCGAGCCTGCCTCAAGTACGTCAACGCTTAACCAACGTCAAAGCGCAAATAGCACAGTTAAGAGAGAGCACAGCTCACTCAGAAGATAAGATGTTCCGCTCTCCGAACTCAGATCGTGAAGCAATTGTATTACTGCAACAAATCAAAAAAATTCGCTCGGTATTACGTGCAGAACATGCCAAAAGCAAATTAAATACCCAAACCTTCGTTATTGAAGATCGCAAACTTGAATTGATGCAACTGAACGTCAACATTGATAATTTATTGAAACGAGCCTACGAAGCGCGCGCAACACGTCAATTTGGCTCTTGTAAACAATTACTACGTAAAGGCATTGATACGTTAAATAGCATTAACGATAAGAATGAATCGCTTATTACTAAACAGCAAACATTGACCTCTTTGCTTAATGACGTCAATGAACAACTCACTCAAGCCTCTTCAGACGATTTAAAAGATCGCCAAGAGAAAGAAGATGAAAAGAACGAATTAGACTTACTATTTCAACCAAAACAGAAATGGTAATAAAAAGTTAAGAGCAAATAACACGTTGTGAACGCTTAATCAATTTAGCCATCACAACGTTGTTACTGTACTAATAAAGCCTAGCCTTTCACACTATCTAGTTCCGCTCGACGTTCTATCGAACCAAATTTTGCCGCTAAATCAAGTCCCAGTAATTCTCTTCTAAGCATGTCTAAAGCAACATATAACGCCACAGTTCTGATGCCTTGTCGGCTCCAGCGTGGAATAAATAATAACTGACTGTAAGTATGTGTTTTACTCGCAAGCGCAAAGGCAACCGTACCGACAGGCTTTTCGTCACTACCGCCCCCTGGACCAGCAATACCTGAGACCGCGATACCAAAATCAACTCCAGCATTCAGCATTGCACCTTCTGCCATCTCAGCAGCCACTTCAATTGATACAGCTCCGTGCTTGTCTAGTGTGGTTTTAGCCACATTAACTAAACGACATTTAGATTCATTGCTATAAGTAACATGACTCGAGTCAAGATAACCAGAACTACCCGCCACTGCAATTAACTCACTGGCAATCAAGCCACCCGTACACGACTCAGCAAGCGACAGAGTACGGCCTTTTTTAAGCATTAATACCTGTAAATATTGCGCAAATGACCCATCACCATCCATAAGAACAAACTCATCTAACTCAGCAAGTACTTGTAGCCTCGCTTTCTCCAAATCAGTGGCATGTGTCGAAAATAATTTCACCTCCACTGTCGGAAAATCAACACGAAAGCCTAAGGTGATGGTATCAGGTAGGTTTAACGCGCGGAGCTGTTCGTTTAACGTCGACTCAGAAATGCCAAAAGTTTTAATTTTGATTAAAGTCGGTACGCTAACAGGTGTAAATCGCTGTTCTATATCTGGTAATATTTGCTCCCTAACCATGTGCTTAAATTCACTAGGCACACCTGGGGTAAAATAAAAGCGCGCGCGATTAAACTGAAAACTAAAACCACATGCAGTGCCAACCGGGTTATCGACTACTTCGCTGCCTTGCGGTAACCAAGCTTGTTTTTCATTACTCACTGATAACGTGCGATTTGACTGGGCATATTTAGCCACTAAATGCTTGTGCCATGCTTGTGATAATTCTAATGGTAAGCCCATAGCTTTGGCTGCAGCTTCGGCACTTAAATCATCTGAAGTTGGACCTAATCCACCATTCATGATCACTACATCTGCACGATGACTGGTTTCAGTAATAATATCGATAAGCGATTCTAAATCGTCGGCCACTGTATGCCGACGGGTAAATTGACGACCTTGATTAAAAAAGTGTTGTGATATCCATGCCGCATTGGTATCGACAATTTGACCTGATAATACTTCGTCGCCAGTACTAATAAATTCAATACGCATTAACTGTCCTTGCTTGCTCTATCCGTCAATATGAAATAACTGAGAAATGATAATATCCCACAGCCACTAATTACCATGATCATAGGTAGCGGCGTACCATCATGCAATATACTAATCACTAATCCTGATATGGCACCAAAGCCAAATCGAATTGTCGCCGATAATGCCGATGCCGTACCTGATATATGGGGGAATTCAGCCAATACCCCTGTCATCACATTCGAGCCGATTAAGCTAATTAACGAGATATAAGCGACCGTCGAAATAACTAACCCCACTAAACCAAATGTCAGGTTGGAATTTAATAACCAAAATAACACCGAAATTATTGCACTAATAATGATACCGGCACGTAATATTTGTTGATAGCCAAAACGCATCACTATCTTAGCGTTCATCCATGTAACCGCCATCATACCTAAAATATTACAGGCAAATAGATAACCATAATTTTGCGCATCAACACCAAAGTAGTCAATGTACACAAACGGCGACGCGGTTAAAAACGCAAACATACCTGACACATTAAAGGCACCACAAAGCATCAAACCCAGTACTTTACGGTTACGTAAAATCAGCCAATAATTACGAAATATCTGCGTTAAATTAAACGCTACTCGACGTTCTTTCGGCAGTGTTTCTTCAATACCAATATAGCTCACCACCAAACATAATAGGGTCAAGATAGCCAAGGCAACAAAGATACTCGGCCAGCTAAACCATACTAATAACTGCGCTCCAATTAACGGCGCTACCAGCGGGGCTAAGGTCATTGATAATACAACATAAGACATCATTTTAGAAAACAGTGAACCGGAAAAAAGATCTCGCAGCAAGGAACTCACAACCACAGAAGCAGCCCCACCACCGATGGCTTGTAATAACCGTAACCACTTAAACTGTTCGATTGAATCACCGTAAACAATACCGATACTGGCAATTAAATAGGTAATGAGTCCACAAATAAGTACCGGTTTACGGCCATAGCTGTCCGCTAAGGGGCCATAAAAAAGCTGACCTATGGCAAAACCTAATAGATAAGTACTGAGCGTGGTTTGAATGATTTCGATAGAAATATTAAAGTCGCTCGCAATACTTGGCATTGCGGGCAGATACATATCAACAGCAAGTGGGGTTAATGCTGATAATAATGCGAGGAAAGGAATTAAAAAGTATGTTTTCATCATAAACCAAACTATTTGAATGGCTTATGATTATATACCTAAATAATAGTAAGATGCAGTGATAAGATGCCGTCTTATCACTTTTTTAGTTATAGCTAAAATATAGCTTACCGTTATCTAAATATAGTTTAAGTCCAATCTTTAGATAACTGCGTATTATCCTTTTTAAATAATTCACGTTGGTATTTATCTTTCGCATCTTCAAGGTAAGCCGTAAAGATATCGATAGCCTGTTGGTAACACACTAATCCTGCTTCAGAGTCAGCTGGTAACAATAATACTTTAATGATCATCGCATGGCAGTGCTGCATAGTGCCACGTAACATCTCAACTAAAAATGAGTGCTTAGTATCATATTTACTGTGTAATAGAATAAACTGTTGATGCAATTGCTGCAAAGCGTCATAACGTGATTCAGCTGTAGGCTTCACTAAGGCAATCATTTCATCAACAAAATCTGCAAACACGTTTTTCTCTAACACGGCACTATACTGCACCGCTAAATCACGAGTATCTGAAGCATAGTGCGCTAACATACGGTCAACTAGCTCGACTTTATCCAATTTAACATCAGGTAATTTAATATCTGTTGGATACGCAGGGATCGTATTTTCAATTTTAATGCCGTTACCCAGGTTATAGCAATTTACATCTGGATAAAAAGTTAACAACTCTCCGAGTCCTTTTGCCGACATTTGGAAAATCATCGTCGTTTCAACTTCTTCAACATGATTTCCTGGTGCCACAAAGCCAGACAAGGCTTTTTTATCAAACAATAATTTATCATCACCAGCTTTATCATAATAAATACTTTTCTTACTATGATGCGCTTCACCACTAAACCCAAGATCCACACCAAATAAGTAAATATTTTTAAAGCCCATCTGAGTGAAATAAGAAAGTGCAAGATTGGAAACGGTCGGGTTCGAATATATTAATAGCGCTAAACGATCTTTATCAAAACCAAGCTCTTCGTTCTGAAGAATATAAGTTGATGGCTCAACCGCTTTCAAACCCATTAACTGGCGGTCAAATAAATCAGTTACATCAGGTGTAATTGTATTTAATGTTAACAAGGGTATCGATTTTACATATTCATCATCACCGATCGTTTTCAATACTGAATAGGTTTGTTTAGTACGCTCCATTTCCAGATGAAAATCAGGCTTGATACCATATTGGTGTAATGCGCGCAGTGTCGTACCACAACTCGCTAGTATGACTTTGTCACGGTTCGCAATAATGTAATCAATATGCTCATCCAGCGATGGACCATTACCTAATATAAATACCGGTAGCGTCTCACACTCTGATAAAGGTGCTGTTTCTGCAAGTAAAGGGATATGTTTATTTAGGGTATGATATTGATGTGCTAACGCTAATAATGAATCATCAAAGAAACCAAGACCAAATGCGATATGATAATTTTGTGCATTGAATTTTTCTAACGCCTTATTGACTTGCTCACTTTCATAATGCTGATAGCAAAAATTGAAAGTCGCATCATAACGCCCTTTGACCATCAGCTCATTAGAGATATCAGCAAAAAATTCATCTTCATCCGCACCAAGACAGAAATGAATGCTGCCACCACTCTCGTCAAGCTGTTTTAAAATACCAGCCCAATCGAGTGTAAATAAGCTCGCATAGAAAAAATCATTTTCAGGTTCATAAATATACAGACGTTTCAGACTATGTTTACTTAGCATTTCCGGTAAGAAATAACCTAAGCCTAAACCAAAACAAACCATCATGTTGATTGCTTCAGGTAAGATAAACTCTTCTTTATGTTTTTCGTGATAACCACGCCATAATTGGATTAATTGATTTAAGTATTTAACGTGAATAAAGTCAGCGACTGAATCAATTTCTTGGCTAAAATCAAGACGAGCCATCTTAGGGTTAATACGGTATTGTTCAAAATCAATCAAACTATCACGGAAATATTCCTCACCCAGCACAAAATTATTATCTATATCAACTAAGTGTAATAGCTCATCAACTTGTGCTAATTCGAATTTAGCGGGCTGATAAGTAACAAAAGCGTTATAAATATCAGGTATATAATCCTGAAAAGCCTGCATATTCGCTTCATATATAGCAATAGGGTCTATTTTAGGTTGAGTTGCTGCATGAATCGCATCAATTTCATATGCTAAGCTGACCTGTTTCTTTTGCTGTGTTTGCTTTGATTCTAAAGCAGCAATCTGAGCTGCGATATCGAGGTTTAATTGACTCATAGTAACAACCTAAAACTGTTTAATAGCAAGATACCGATTAATCGATTTAGACCTACGTTTAGTGGTAACTTGTTGGGATTCAATGCCTGACTTTAATGCGTTTAATCGCGCAATTTGCGTTTGATCATCAGCCATAATCTGCGATAAGAAAGTGTGCGTTCGAGGACATTGAGCAGGGTTAGCTAACGCTACTAACTGCTCAATTAAATGCTGACGTTGAAACAACAGTTCATCACATAGTGCCAACTGCTCAGAACTAATAGCTGCTATCACTTCTGCAGATAGTGCTTCTATATTAGCCATCAGTTCAACGTCTGTGCTATCCATTATTAAGCACCGAGACCTTGATTACGGATCGACTCCGCTTTTACTTTTTCTGCTTGAGGAATATTTAGCCACGCATCTTTGATCGGCGTTACTAATGCTGTAATTTCATCTAATGGCTCTACCGACTGCTCTAATGAGGCATCATTTAAACGCAGTTGGATATAACGGTATAACGCATCAAAATTTTCACCAATCTCGGGGTGAACCTTATGATTGATGCCATCAATCAATCCAGATGTGATATTAATTGATTTGTTAATCGCTTTTGCTCTACCCTCAATATCTTTACGTAGAATACAGCCCTTTGCGACAGCCACAGAGTCTAACAGTCCCTGTAACAACATAAAAATAACCTGATGGTTATCAGCCGTAGAAATACCACTTTCACGACTCACTTGCTGATAACGTCTTATATTAGCTCTCATGCTTTTTACCTAACTATTAATGTATATAAATCTTAAAAAATAATATCACTAGCCTAATACATTACGAATATAATCACCGGTGGCGTTGTATCGTGTAACCGTATTATCCAAAGCTGTGTATTTTTTTCGTAATGTATTTTCAAATGATGAAATATGTTCATCTAATTTAATGCGATCATCTTCAATATCACGCAAGTTATTGTTCAGCATATCCTGTTGCAGGGAAATCATGCCTCGATTTCCTAAGCTATCAGACAATACCTTATTAACTTGTGCCGCAACACCATTATCCCCTGCAAAAAGTTTGCCAAGATCGTCTAATGAGTTGCTTACGGCATCATTTAAACGCTGAGTACCCGATTGGCCACCATTCTTCCCAAATGGACTAATGGATAACATGCCACCTTCTTCCAAGGATATACCTGCAGAATACAAGGTATTTAACCGCTGATTAGCGCCTTCTACAACGCTACCTGTAATCATCTGCAGTTGCTGTTTCACGCTACGAGCGGTCGGGTCTAACTTAAGTACCCCCGTTTCAGGGTTAGTCAAAACATTGATCGTATCCATCAAAGTATTATAACCGTCAACAAACCCATATACTAAATCCTCGACGGCAGCATGATCTGTCGCAGTTGAAAAATTGGCTGGTTCGTTAAGGTTCGTCAAACTATTGGCAGTGATCGTTACGCCTGAGACGGCATGATTAAAGATGTTATTATCTTTGGTTATCATATTGCCATCAACAGTAATGATTGCATCTGTCGCTTGATGCCCAGTCATACTTGACGAAATACGATTAAGGCTTGAGTCAGAAGTAAATACGGTTAATTCGTTCGCTTTACCCGTTTTATCTGAGGTGTAGATAATTTTAGCGCCAACGTCAGAGCTAATAACATTGGCACTAATACCGTAATTATCAGGCGCATCATTAATTTTCATCTGAATGTCTTGCAAGGTATCAGTGACATTGACATCAACTTGGAAAGTATTTTCACCCGCATCAAAATACAGCATGCCTTGACCTGGTTTTGATTCTCGGTCTGGTAAAAAATCAGACTCTAAACGTGCGCCTTGAGCAAGCTGTTTAACCTCAACATCAAACGCGCCTTTAGGTACAACACCTTTAGTTTGAACCGTAATAGGTAAAGCAGCACTATCACTGCCGAGATCGGCTGATGTTTGCTCGACATTCCGACCCTGGTAGCGAATATTCGTTTTACTCTGAAAAAAAGAATCTGTATTAGCGAGTTGAGCTGATGTAGCCTTAAAATCTGCAAGTGCAGCCTTCAACGTCCCAACACCAGACAGCTCAGTGGTGACCGCGACTTCTTTATTATTGAGTCGAGTCTCTTTTGGCATTTTTTCAGCGCTTACAAATGAGGTAATGATAGATTCAAGATCTAAACCAGAACCTGAGCCTGCCATCGTTATACCAGCCATACATATCCTTAATTTTCATCTATAGATAATATAAGAGGCAATTATTTGCCTCTTATATTAAACATTCGATTATTTTATCACGCCATTAAAATCAAACCATCTCATCAAATAATAGTCCTGATCTAGCCGAGATATTATCCTGAAACTTTTCAATGTTAGCAGCCATCTTTAATACGGCCTCTGACGGCAGCTCTTTCAGTATTTCACCACTATCGGGATCCACAATTTTAACAAGCATACGGCCTGTGTCATCATGCACACTAAAATTTAGTTTCTTATTATTAACATCGAAATGCGCTTGCAGCGTATCTCTTGCTTCAAGCAATTTTTGTTCCAGATCTATATCATCAGCTGGTTTAGGGACGGATAGATGTGTTTTTTCAGGTGATGGGTTTTCACTAGGTGAAATTAAAACGGCAGGATTAGTAATGACAGGTTCTTTTGTCACTACAGGGTCAGGATAAAAACGAATGCTCTTATTATCCACATTGTTATCAATGGACATGGTAACCCCCAAGACTAAAATGCCCCGCAAAGTGCAGGGCAAAAATAAACCTAAACGTTTACAGTAGTGATAATGCTACTTGTGACGATTGATTCGCTTGGCTTAACATTGAACTAGCAGCTTGTTGCTGTACTTGTGTTTGTGCCAACTGAGCAGATTCTGCTGCAAAATCTGTATCAACAATACGTGATTTAGACGCTGACACATTTTCAGAGATATTAGTAATATTACGGATTGTTGATGAGAAACGGTTTTGTTTCGCACCAAGTTCTGCACGGGTATCTGTAACAGTAGCCAATACTGAATCTAATTTAGTAATGGCAGCTTGCGCATCAGCAGCCGCTGAAATAGTCGCCGTAACTAAACCAAGCGCTGCAGAGCCCATGTCTTGTGAAATGGTAAGGTTAATTGTTTGACCTGAATCTGAACCAACCTGAATATCAGCAGCGTATGAACCATTAAGTAATTCTTCACCCGCAAATGTTGTATCCGTTGATACACGCGTGATTTCTTCTTTTAATTGGCCAAATTCTTTATTCAAAGCTACACGGTCAGCATCGCTGTTTGAACCATTGGCAGATTGAATTGAAAGCACACGCATACGTTGTAACATATTTGTAGTTTCGTCTAACGCACCTTCAGCTGTTTGAGCAAGAGAAATACCATCATTTGCATTTCGTGCGCCTTGGTTTAGACCATTAACTTGCGATTCTAAACGTGAACCGATTTGTAAACCCGCTGCATCATCTGCTGCGCTATTGATACGCTTACCTGATGATAAACGTTCGAAAGAAGTTTGTAAGTCGTTAGTCGCATTCGATAAGTTACGTTGTGAATTTAAAGATGCTACATTAGTATTTACATAAACAGCCATATTCGTCTCCTAAAAGAAATCCTGTAAAGGACTGCTGTGTATATAAAATACAGCCCTTATTAATAATCAGTTATTTGTA
>Ga0209395_1004336_pt1 | contig 16758 bp, 13 predicted proteins | sample GOMGulsemesocosm_3_FD_184635 | JGI IMG/M metagenome (GOLD analysis project Ga0209395, IMG submission 184635) | Methane-oxidizing microbial communities from mesocosms in the Gulf of Mexico - GOM9D Gulf of Mexico (SPAdes) (version 2) | ecosystem: Environmental > Aquatic > Marine > Cold seeps... | reverse complement strand
TTACTGCCACTGTAGTGGCAGATCAAGCTAAGTATCCCGTATTATTGTCAAATGGCAACAACGTCGACAATGGTGTCAACGATGACGGCAGCCACTGGTCTCGGTGGGATGACCCCTTTCCCAAACCGTCTTATTTGTTTGCGCTGGTGGCGGGTGATCTGGCCAAAGTCGAAGATGCATTCACTACTTGCAGCGGCCGTGAGGTGTGTCTGCGGATTTTTGTCGAAGACAAAGATATCGACAAATGCGAGCACGCTATGGCGTCACTGATTAACGCCATGCGCTGGGACGAGCAGACCTATGGCCGCGAATACGATCTGGATATTTTTAATATTGTTGCCGTCGACGACTTCAACATGGGGGCAATGGAAAACAAAAGCCTGAATATATTCAATACCTCTTGTGTGCTGGCTAAACCAGAAACCACTACCGATGCCGGCTACCAGCGGGTAGAGGGTGTGGTCGCCCACGAGTATTTCCACAATTGGTCAGGCAACCGGGTAACCTGCCGAGATTGGTTTCAGCTGAGCTTAAAAGAGGGTTTTACCGTTTACCGCGACGCCCAGTTTTCATCAGCTATGGGCTCGGAGACTGTAAAGCGCGTGGAAGATGTCAGTTTTTTGAAAACCCTACAGTTCTCGGAAGATGCAGGGCCCATGGCTCACCCGATCAGACCTGACTCTTTTATTGAGATATCCAATTTTTATACGGTAACCGTATACGAAAAAGGTGCCGAAGTAGTGCGCATGATCGCTCACCTGCTCGGTGAGCAGGCCTTTCGCCGGGGCTCGGATTTGTATTTCGATCGCCACGACGGCCAAGCGGTGACCTGCGAAGACTTTGTACTGGCAATGGAGGAGGCCTCGGGGGTCGACTTGCAACAATTTCGCAACTGGTATTCCCAGGCAGGTACGCCCCAGCTGGCGGTGGCCGGCGTTTATGACAGCGCGGCGCGAAGCTACACCCTCACGGTGGATCAGTCCTGCCCGCAGACACCGGGACAGGACGAGAAAAAACCCTTTCATATACCCCTGTCGATGGCATTGCTGGGCAGTGCTGGGGCTTTGCCGCTGAATCTAGCCGGTGATAATGACCCGACGAGTCCGGGTGAAAAAGTACTCAATATTACCCAAGCTTCGCAGCAGTTTGTATTTGAAAATATCGATGAAGAGCCGGTTCCGAGTTTGCTGAGAGGCTTTTCCGCACCGGTAAAACTGTCTTTCAATTACAGCCGGGATCAGCTTTTATTTATTATCGGCAACGACAGTGACGGCTTTTGTCGTTGGGATGCTGCGCAGCAGTTAGGGGTAGCGGTGTTAAACGACATGATTGCCGCCCATAGCCAACAACGGCCCATGGTGGTCGACCCTCGGCTCATCGACGCCTATCGGCAGCTGCTGCGCGAACCGGGTCTGGACAAGGCCATGGTGGCCCTGCTAATTACGTTGCCCTCCGAGGCCTATATGGCCGAGTTGTCCCGGCCAGTGGATGTGCATGCCATTCACGCAGCCAGAACCGAAGCTCGCGGGCAAATTGCAAGTCAGCTGAGCGAGTTGTTATGGCAAACGTATAACCACAATAAAACCGATCAGGCCTATCAGCCTAGCACCGCACAAATCGCCCAGCGCAGCCTGAAGAATAGGGCGCTGGACTATTTGATGTTACTGCCTGGCGGTGTGGCACTCGAACAATGTCTGTCGCAATATCACAGCGGGACTAATATGACTGATGTACTGCAGTCGTTTGTCAGTATTCAAAATAGTGAGCACAGCGTGGAGAAGGCAGCGGCGGTGCAGGCGTTTTATCGGCGCTGGGAGAATGAGCCACTGGTGATTAATCAGTGGTTTACGGTTCAGGCTACTAGCAGCGCTGAAGATACCCTGGAACAGGTGGTCGCGTTATTGGATCATCCGGCCTTTGATATTACTAACCCAAACAAGGTCAGGGCATTAATTGGTGCTTTCTGTGGTCAAAATGCGGTGGGATTTCATCGTCAGGATGGCGCCGGCTATCGCTTTTTAGCCGATCAAATTACAGTATTGGATGGGATAAACCCGCAGATAGCCGCTCGTTTATTGGGGCCGCTAACCAAGTGGAGTAAGTTTGGTAGTGGCGCGCAAAAATTAATGAAGCAGGAGTTGCAGCGTATTAAGCAATCGCCCAACTTGTCTAGAGACGTGTTCGAGGTGGTCTCTAAAAGCCTAGCCGCCTGAGGGCGGCGGGTGGTGTTTTAGATCTCGAATACCGTGTAATCCGAGACATAACCCAAGCGCTCCCAGACCACACATTTAGCCATGCGATCGCGAACTGTGGGTAGGTCATCAACAAGTTCTGCGATGGTGAGGTAGTAGTAGATGATATATTGTCGTTTGGAGGCATCGTAGCGCGATGAAATCTGATCGTAGCTGCTGTTGATGAGATTTTTGCCAAATTGAGCACGTATCTTGTCCTCGCAATCATAGGAGGCGTCATCAATGCTGCGGGCAAAAAAGTACTCGGCTTTGCCATCTGTTTGATTGTTCAGTAACAACGCCAGTGCCAATAGAACTATTGCCAATAGCGAGAGAGCAATGGGTAACAGGCTTTTTTCGGACTTGGGTTTCGACATAGACTTAGCGGCTCAGCGTTAATAAAAAGTATAATCGTTAGTGTGCGATGGCATCTGATGGCCATTATAGGCCACTATCTGACGAAGGCTATTGTAGATGCTGTTGCCGCTGTATAACGTTCGTTAAAGCCGCTCTGCCTGCAGTCATAGGGAGTTTAGGTGACACAGTGATAATTGCAAAGTGATGGCCATCCGATGAAATTGGCACAAGTTATGTTCTATCTCGCGCTTATTGCCATTAGTTGGCTGGCACTGAGTATGCAGTCAGCCCCCACGATTACCACCGGCTGGGACAAAAGCAATCATCTGCTGGCATTCTTCACGTTGTATTTACTGTTGGATTTTGCCTATCCGCTAGGCGACGCGCGGAAGATAGTGTTATTACTGCTATACGGTGTGTTGTTGGAGTGTGTGCAAGGTGTTATTCCCTGGCGCGCTTTTTCGCTATTAGATCTGGTTGCCGATCTTGGCGGTCTGCTGAGCTATTGGATTGTTCGTTCAGCCTGGCGTATGCAGCGTTTTGTGCTGCGCAAGTACCGGCTGTAATATGCAAGTACCACCTAATGGCCGCAACCCCAAGAGTTAACATGATTGCTAAGCGTATTGTTGTTATTTATCACAGTCAATCGGGCACAACACAAGCTCTGGCCGACGCCGTGACCGCGGGTATTGCGCTAGAGCCCGGGGTAAGCTGGCGTCTATTGCGGGCGATGGAAGCCGGTATTGACGATTTGATGTGGTGTGATGCCATTATTTTTGGCAGCCCGGAAAATCTGGGTTATATCTCCGGGGGGTTAAAAGATTTTTTTGATCGCACTTATTATCCCGCCCAACGCCACCAATTTAATAAACCCTACGGTTTATTTATCAGTGCTGGTAACGATGGCAGTGGCGCTGCAGGGCAGCTGCAGCGTATTGCGAAAGGTTATCCGTTTAAGTTGGTTGCCGAGCCGCTGGTATTGCGAGGCGAGCTAGCCCCTAGCGCTGTACAACAGTGTCGCGATCTGGGGCAGGCTGTTGCCGCGGGGCTGGCGCTAGGAATTTTTTAGCCTTACAGTTGGCTTATTAAGTAGCCAATACTGGTCATTGTTGCCAGAGCAACCAACACCGCGATTGCACCGAGCAGTGAAATTGCGGGTGTGTTGGGCGTCGGTACTGGCTGGTTTGTGTGCAGTTTTTCTCTTGTTTTGCTGCGCTCGGCGGTAGGCCGCACCGGGGCCTGTGCGGCGGAGGGCGCAGTTGTCGCGGCGGGCTTTGTTTTGTTGGGCGAGGGCCTGATGATAGTGGCATTAACGTTTGTGGGCTGACTGGGGGCGTGAACACGAAAGGTCAATACGTCAAAGCGCACCGTATCGCCCTGCTTAAGTTCGGCCTCATTAACCCGTAGTTCATTAACATAGGTGCCGTTGGCAGAGCCCAAGTCACTTATTACCAGCTTTGTCCCGCGGCAGTCCAGTTGCGCGTGGCGCCGTGATAGGTGGGTGCCGGGAATAACGATGTCACAGCCGACTTCTCTGCCAAGTACGACCTGCCCGGCTATTTCAAAGTGCTGTCCGACCAGCCAGCCTGACTCGGCGATCAAGTTCCACTGGCTGTAGTCGATCGGTATTTGGGCGGCTTTAGACGGATCGTCAATAGGTTGTTGTGTCACGATGTCTCTCCACAGTAGGCTCTGGCTTGTTATTCACCGGTAGCCGGGGCCGATGATTGTCGGCGCTGACAGCCGGGCTATGGTAACTCAATCGCGCTGCCGGCACTGCGATGAAGTTAACAGTGACCGGTGCTTAGAATAGCAAAAATTTGAGAGTGTTCTACAGCAATAGCCGTTTTTTTAATGATGTGGCTCTGCCTATGGTGCCCAAGAGCAAAGCCTTCTGTGGCGCAGTTCTGTTGTGTCGAGTGGCGCCATCGACCGGTTTATCTGAGTGGCGCGGTTGTGGTGACAAAGTTGGCGTTGCCTAACTGTGCTGCAATTAATCTAATATTTTACATTAATTTGGTTTGGTATGTCATTGTTTTATAATAATATTTGTCTGAATTTATCTGCATGATTTGTCACTTATCCAAATTGCTGTTGTCATTAAGAGCGGTGACAAAAGCGCTGGCGGCATTGCTGAGACTACGGTTTTTATGGTGCACATAACCCAACGTTCGGCCCAGCTCAAAGTCACTGATCGGCAGAGCTTGGGTGCTGGCATCGAGCATCGTTTTTGGCAATACACTCCAACCCAGCCCAATGGAAACCATCATTTTGATGGTCTCTAGATAATTAGTTGCCATCGATACCTTTAGCTTTAGCTGCCGTTGGGCAAAGGTTTGCTTGATAATCTGTCCGGTATAGGTATTGAGCCCAGGCAAAATAGCGGTGTATTGGCTTAGGGCAATTATATCAGGGTCTTTCACAGTCGCCAGCGGGTGATTGGGTGCCACGGTCACTACTAGTTGGTCCTGCCAAATCGGTTGTTGCACCAGCGGGGTGGCGAGTTTGTCGCGGTCGGCTTTGCTTGGCTGGCGGGCGGGGTCTAGGGTAATAACACCCAATTCGATACGCCCCTGCATGACCTGCTCGTAGGCCTCTTCGGAGTCGATAAAATTGATGTCGAAGTGGACTGCCGGAAAACGTTGGCTAAATTTTTGCAACACGGGGGGCAGGCGGTGCAGGCCAATGTGATGGCTGATGCCAATACTGAGACTGCCACTGACTTCTCCGTGCAGGTCGGCGATGCTGCGCTGGGCGTCTTTGACCAGCTGTAGGATCTGCTGCGCCCGGGGCAGCAGCGACAGGCCCGCCTCGGTGAGATGGACGGTACGACTAATGCGGTCGAACAGCTTGCAGCCGAGCTGATTTTCGAGGGTGGCGATACGTTTGCTGACGGCTGGTTGGGTCAAGTGCAGGGTTTCGGCCGCCTCGGAGAAAGAGCGTATGGTGGCGACTTCGACAAAAGCTTTGAGATTTTGTGTATCCATGCGGAGCCCTGATTGAACGCGTACAGCAGACCTTATGCTATTCCAAATAGTTATTCAATCCATGAAAAATATGAATTTGTTTTATTGTCTCGAAGCGCATACTATTTCGCCATTGCAGGTAACTCCGCATTAGTCGGCGGCGTTAGCACCTAACGAACAATAACATAGCATTTCAGCTGAGGTAGTGAGTATGGCCAGAACATTATACGACAAGTTGTGGGATTCCCATTTGGTGAAGCAGCGCGATGATGGCACTGCGCTGATCTATATCGATCGCCAGCTGGTGCATGAGGTCACCTCACCACAGGCCTTCGAAGGCCTGCGCTTGGCGGGTCGCAAACCCTGGAGGGTCGACGCCAACCTGGCCACGGCCGACCATAATGTCGCCTCCCTCAAGTCGGAGCGCGACGGCGGTGTCGCCGGTATTCTAGATGAGGTGTCCCGTATTCAGGTGCAGACCCTGGATGAAAATTGTGCGGAGTTTGGTATTCAGGAATTTGATATCAGTGATGTTCGCCAAGGCATCGTGCATGTTATCGGTCCTGAACAAGGAGCGACACTTCCGGGCATGACAGTGGTCTGCGGCGACTCCCACACCGCCACCCACGGCGCGCTGGGCGCGCTGGCCCACGGCATCGGCACCTCGGAGGTTGAGCATGCGTTGGCTACCCAGTGTTTGATCCAAAAGAAGATGAAGAACATGCTAGTCGAGGTCAACGGACAGGTGAACCCGGGGGTTACTCCCAAGGACGTTGTACTGGCGATTATCGGTGAGATTGGCACCGCCGGCGGCAACGGTTATGCGATCGAATTTGGTGGCCCGGTATTTCGTGCCATGTCGGTAGAGGGCCGGATGACCGTCTGTAATATGGCTATCGAGGCCGGCGCCAGGGTCGGCTTGGTGGCGGTGGACGACAAGACCACGGACTATGTAAAGGGCCGCCCCTTCGCCCCATCGGGCCCGCAATGGGATCTTGCCGTCGAAGCTTGGGGCGACCTGCACAGCGATAGCGGTGCAGTATTCGACAAAGTGGTGCAAATTAACGCCGATACTATCGAGCCTCAGGTCAGTTGGGGTAATTCACCGGAGATGGTAACTTCTATCGGCGGCCATATACCAGCGCCGGAAGACTTTAACGACCCGGTGAAGCGGGCCGCCGCCGAGCGGGCGCTGGAATATATGGGGTTGAGTGCAGGGATGGCGATTACTGACATCCAGCTGGATTGTATTTTTATCGGTTCGTGTACCAACTCTCGGATCGAAGATTTACGCGCCGCCGCCGCTGTGGTCAAAGGTAAAAAAGTCGCTGCATCGGTGTCTCGGGCATTGGTGGTGCCCGGTTCCGGATTGGTTAAGGCGCAGGCGGAGCGCGAAGGGCTGGATCGCATCTTTATTGAGGCGGGGCTGGAGTGGCGTGAACCCAGTTGTTCGATGTGTTTGGCGATGAATTCAGACAAGTTGGGGGACGGTGAGCACTGTGCGTCGACTTCGAATAGGAACTTTGAAGGACGTCAAGGCTATGGTGGGCGCACCCATCTCGTGAGCCCAGAAATGGCTGCAGCGGCGGCCATTGCTGGTCACTTTATCGATGTTCGTGATGTCGTCAATTATTAGGAGTTCAGCCATGAAACGTTTTACCCCCTTGAACGGTTTGGTCGCGCCGATGGATCGCGCCAATGTCGATACCGACATGATCATCCCCAAACAATTTTTGAAGTCGATCAAACGCACAGGATTTGGCCCGTTTTTGTTTGACGAGTTGCGTTATATGGACGAAGGCTTTGCCGATATGGACTGCAGTAATCGTCACCGCAATATGGACTTTCCGCTTAATTTCGAACGCTACCAAGGTGCCGAAGTACTGTTGGCCCGAGAGAATTTTGGCTGCGGCTCCAGCCGTGAACATGCACCATGGGCATTGGAAGATTACGGTTTTCGCGCTATTTTGGCACCGAGTTTTGCCGATATCTTTTTTAACAACTGTTTCAAAAATGCGCTATTGCCTATAGTTTTAGATGCGGCCATTATCGATCAGCTGTTTGCCGAAATGGAGGCCGATGAGGGTTATTCATTGGTGGTTGATCTCGAGGCACAGCAGGTGCGTAAGCCCGACGGCAGCAGCATAGATTTTGAGGTAGATCCCTTTCGTCGCCACTGTCTGCTCAATGGCCTCGATGATATTGCCCTGACCCTAGAAGATGCCGAGCATATCAAAGCATTCGAAGGGCGTTGGAAAAGTCAGTCTCCCTGGCTTTTCCCCGCGGCGACTTAAACCTGACTGCGAGCACTACTTAGTGCCCCGGGCAGTCTCGTAATAAAGGGGTTACAGCACGATGTAACCCTCACAATATACCCTTAGTAGAGAGGCGAGAACGTTACATGAAAAGAGTGGGATTTGTAGGCTGGCGCGGTATGGTGGGGTCAGTGCTGATGGAGAGGATGCTGGCGGAGGGTGATTTTGCTGCTATCGAGGAGCCGGTATTTTTTACCACCTCCAATGTCGGTGGCAGCGCCCCGGCTATCGGTAGGGAGCTGCCTCCCTTAAAAGATGCTATGGATATTGCGCAGCTGAAGACCATGGACGCCATAGTGTCGTGCCAGGGCGGCGACTACACAACGTCGGTTATTGGAGAGCTTCGGCGTCAGGGCTGGACCGGCTATTGGATCGATGCCGCCTCTAGCTTGCGTATGGACAAGGACGCACTGATTGTACTGGATCCGGTCAACGGCGATGTTATCAAGCAGGGCTTGCTCGACGGCGTTAAAAATTTCAGTGGCGGCAACTGTACTGTTAGCCTGATGTTGATGGCGATGGGAGGCTTATTTCGCGAAGGTTTAGTTGATTGGGCGTCGGTGATGACCTACCAAGCTGCCAGCGGCGCCGGTGCGCAGAATATGCGAGAATTGATTGCACAAATGGGCGCGGTCGAGGGTGGCGTTGCCGATCTGTTGCAAGACCCTGCCAGCGCCATACTCGACATAGACCGGTCAGTGGCTGCCACTTTGCGTAGTGATGGCTTTCCCACAGAAAAGTTCTCAGCGCCACTGGCAGGGAGTTTGCTGCCATGGATAGACAGCGAGGTGGCGGGTGGTCAGAGTCGAGAGGAGTGGAAAGGGCAGGCGGAGACCAATAAACTACTCAACACTGCAGCTCCGATCCCCATAGATGGTATCTGCGTACGCATAGGCGCTATGCGCTGCCACAGTCAGGCGTTGACAGTGAAACTCAATCGTAATGTTCCACTGGACGAGATCGAGGAGATGTTGGCGCGGGCCAATGACTGGGTCGAGGTCGTCCCCAATCGCCGGCAGCAGAGTATAGAACGGTTAACTCCCGCCGCCGTTACGGGTTCGCTGGCGGTGCCGGTGGGGCGCCTGCGTAAGATGAATATGGGGCCGGAGTATTTGTCGGCCTTTACCGTCGGCGATCAGCTGTTGTGGGGTGCGGCCGAGCCGTTGCGGCGTATGTTACGGATATTGATCGAACAGTAATACTGTTGTTATTAATGCAAGCCAGGGACGGTTTGCCACAGATTCTCCCTCCCTTCATCTAAATACCGTGTTTGTGCAGTATTTCATAAAAAATGCTTTAATCGATGCTATGATGGCGGCGTTTTTAGTACGGGCTTCTTGCCAAAAAGCCATTTCTAAACTAATACTTACGTCGATAAGTAAATAGTTTTTCTAGCTTTTTAGAGGGTGTGCGGCAGCAGCCGTCAACGGGGGGCGGAAAGCCACTTATCGAGAGCTAAAAGCAGGTGTATGGCCGCAGGTGTAACAGCCAGATTGTAGCCAGACGCAGGCAATAGAATGATAACAAACTAAATCTTTAATTTTGGCAATAGTGTAGAGGAAGCAGTTATGGTGCGTAAAAAGCTTGCCGTGATGGTCGCAGCTTTGGGGGCATTTCAAGCAGATGTGGTCAGTGCTCTGGGCATGGGGGATGTCTCGCTCAATTCGGCACTCAATCAGCCACTGGACGCCGAAATCCGCCTGCTCAACACCAACGATCTCGACAGTACTCAGGTGCGAATTAGTCTGGCTGACCAGGCTGCCTTCAAACGCTCTGGGGTGGAACGCGAATTCTTCCTTTCCAATATCGAATTTACCGTACAGCTCGATGGTTCTGGCAATGGTGTGATTAAGCTCACTACTCAGGAGCCTGTGGTTGAGCCCTTTCTCAATTTTTTAGTGGAGACTCGCTGGCCCTCGGGGCGTCTGCTTCGCGAGTATACGGTATTGCTGGATTTGCCAGTATTCAGTGAGGCGGGCACGGCACCTATCGAGCAAGCCAGTAGTGCTCGCCCGCAAGCCGACCCGGTGCCCAGCGGCGCCACCACTGCGGCGTCGGCAACGGCAATCGCCTCGGCGCGGCGGGCCGATGAATCAGTCGGCTCGGCCGATTCCTACCGGGTAAAAAACGACGATACTCTGTGGAAAATCGCCCGCGATAGTCGCGTTCGCAGGGATCAGTCGGTACAGCAGACTATGGTGAGCCTGCAGCGTATCAATCCGCAGGCCTTTGTCGCCGGTAATATTAATAGGCTTAAATCTGGCGCGGTTTTGCGCCTGCCTACTGAAACCGAGATAGACAGTGTTGTCGATCGCCAGGCGGTGCAAGAAGTCGCTAACCAAAACAAAGCCTGGAAGAGTGGCGGTGAGTCGAAGACTGTCACCGGCAGCCAGCTAGATGCCACCGAGCGCAGTGGGCCCGAGGGTGATCAGCATCGAGAAGAAGCGCGGCTGACAATTGCCGCCGGTGGTGGCAGCGAGCAAAGCTCAGTCGTCGACGGCGAGGGGGACGCCGGTAGCGGCAGTGAGGCCCTGCGCAATGAATTGCAAAGTACCGAAGAAACGTTGTCAAAAGCCGAGCGGGAGAACGATGAGTTACATTCTCGCCTCGATGGTATGGAGGAAAAGGTAGCGACTCTGCAACGCCTACTGGAGTTAAAAGACGACCAATTGGCGGTGATGCAAAGAGACATTGCGCGTGAGGAGGATTTAGCACTAACCCCGGCTGGTGAAGGGCCGACGAGTGATAGCGACTCGGTTATGAGCGAGCAAGATGTCACAACTGGCGCAGTAAATAGCGACGAACCCATGGCTGCGGTTGAAGATAATGTGGCGGCAGGTGTCGAAACTCAGCCGGTGGCGGCTCTGGAGAAGAAGCCCAGTGTTCCGCAATCGACCAGTCTGCCAGTAAAACCTGGCGTGATTGAGCAATTACTGGAAAATCCACTCTATGCGGGTGGTGCGGGGCTATTGGTGCTGGCCATTGCTGCGGTGCTATTGATGCGCCGACGCAAAGAGGACGAGGAAGAGGGTGCACTAGTACCTGCCGAGGAGCTGGAGGACTTTACTGTCGATGACAGTCTGTCGGAACTGTCACTGGACACTGTCGAAGTCGATGGCCCGGTGCCTGAGCCAGAAAATGATAGTACCGATCTATTGGTGGCGGAATTGGAGCAATCTATAGCGGCGGAACAGGCGCTAGAAGAAACCCTGCAAGAAAACCAGCAAGAGGCGCAGTCGACGGTACTACAGGCTGAGACGGGTGATGTTATCGCTGAGGCCGATATCTACATTGCCTACGGGCGCTTTGTACAGGCAATCGAACTACTTAAGACCGCGATTACCCAGGAGCCAGAGCGCAGTGATCTGCAAGTTAAATTACTGCAGGTATTTATCGAATCTCGCGATAAGCAGGGTTTTCAGCAACACTATACGGTACTGCAGAGTCTGGGTGACGAGTCCGCTGAAATCGAGGTGAAAGAAATGTTGTCCTCGGTGGATGGGGTCTCTGACTGGCTACAAGACCTGCCCGTGGCGAGTGCTACAGAGCAGGAGCCTGTGGAAGACAGCACAGAGGCACTGGTGCAACCCGATGAAGAGTTGGCGCTCGATGTCGATTTGGATATAGACGACGGCTTTAGCAGTACTACTATTCTCGATCCGGATGCAGCGGCGAAAGAGTTTGATTTTGACCTTGATCTAGACGACTTGGCAGATGCTACACCGCAAGAAGGCGCTGGCCTTACCGGTGACAATTTGTTGGACTTGGAAGAAGAGTTTAGTGCTGCTGAGAACTCAGAACCGTCGCTGGCGGGCTTCGCATCAGCGGATAATGGACTTGTCGATGAATTAGAAGGCTTGGGCGAAGAACTTGGTCTCGAGGCTGATGACGATGGCGAGTTTAACCTCGATGAGTTGGCAAGCTCGGAGTTTGAAGACTTAGACTTTGCGGATTTTGAAACTGAAGGAAAGAGTGAGGCACAGGGCAGTGCTGAAACAGATGATTTAGTCTTGTCTCTGGACGAACTTGACAGCGGTGATCTGGACTCGGAATTGTCGTTGGACGATCTCGATGGCGGTGATCTTGGATCTGAGCTATCGCTGGATGATCTCGACGGTGGAGGCCTGGACTCAGCATTGTCGTTGGACGATCTCGAAGGCGGTGATCTGGGGTCCGAGCTATCGCTGGATGATCTCGACGGTGGAGGCCTGGACTCAGCATTGTCTTTGGACGATCTCGAAGGCGGTGATCTGGGGTCCGAGCTATCGTTGGATGATCTCGACGGTGAAGGCCTGGACTCAGCATTGCCTTTGGACGATCTCGAAGGCGGTGATCTGGGGTCCGAGCTATCACTAGATGAACTCGAGGGTGGCGAAATTGAGCAGGACTCGCCGCTGGAAGAATTGAGCGCCGATGATCTCGACCTGAGTGGTCTGGATCTCGCCACTACCGCGGCGGCCAGCGCTACGCAATTGCCAGACGCCGAGGACGGTCTGGATCTGGATTTAGATGGCGACTTTGATTTCGACGATCTCGAGGGCGGTGATCTTGACGGTCTGAGTGCAGAGTTGTCCGCCGAATTTGACGATGGCGAACAGCTTATCGGAGGCTCCAAAGGTGAAGAGGGCTTGGGCGCAGCGGCGCTCGTTGCTGAAACGGTGGCAGCCGATAGCGACGTTGAAGCCGAGAAAGATGACTTTGATTTTCTCGCCGATGGCGATGAAGTGGCCACTAAATTGGACTTGGCCCGGGCGTATATCGATATGGGTGATACCGAGGGTGCTAAAGATATATTGACCGAGGTGATTGAAGAGGGCAGTGAACAGCAGCAGCAGGAAGCGCAGGCTCTGCGTGAACGCTTCGACTGATCGTATTGACGCTCTGCCACAGGCCAAATCTGGCCTGTGGCTCTGGTATTCATTGGTAACATTCACTCGAAAAATCAATCGGAAAACAATCGATGGCAGTAGCAGCGTTCACCGGTGCGATCGAAAAAGGCGATCGTGTTGCGCTCGCGGTCAGTTACGACGGTAGTGCTTATAGTGGCTGGCAGAGCCAGCGCAAGCCCGCTGTCGCCACCGTGCAAGATGAGCTCGAAAAAGCACTAGGTCTAATAGCCAATCAGCCGATCAGGGTACAGTGTGCCGGTAGAACCGACGCGGGTGTTCATGCGAGTGAGCAAATTGTACACTTTGACAGCCCCGTTGACCGCCCCGAGCGGGCCTATGTGATGGGCGTGAATACCAACTTACCGAGCAATGTCGCTGTGCACTGGGCGCGGGTGGTCGATCCCAGTTTTAACGCGCGGTTTTCCGCTACCGCCCGTCGCTACCGCTATATTATTTTAAATACTCCGGCGAGGCCGGCAATCCTGGGCAGCGGGCTGACCTGGGTTAATAAACCGTTGGATTCTGCCGTTATGCACAGAGCAGCCCAAGCGCTGTTAGGTGAGCAGGATTTCACCTCATATCGGGCCAGTTCTTGCCAGTCGCGTACGCCGATGCGAAATGTGCATCGGGTTGATGTTAGTCGCCGCGGTGATCTTATTGTTATCGATATAGAGGCCAATGCATTTCTACATCACATGGTTCGTAATATTGCCGGAGTGTTGATTGAGATTGGTGCCGGTTTAAAGGCCCAGCAGTGGGCTGGTGACGTGCTCGCAGCACGTGATCGATCCCAGGGCGCCGCCACTGCTGCGCCCCATGGTCTGTATTTAGTCTATGTTAGCTACCCCGACAATTATGCTTTGCCTCGCAGTAATCCTGGCCCGTACTTTTTGGGACAGTAGTTTTTGACACTTGTTGGCCTTTTTCCTCGTTTCGAGGCGGGAAATTCGCTAGAATTAGCGCTCTCATCAAGTGGTAGTCCTGTGAAGCGAACCCGAATTAAAATATGTGGAATAACCTCTGCGGCCGATGCTGTCTTGGCGGTCAATGCCGGTGTCGATGCTATCGGCCTGAACTTTTGGCACGCTAGTAAGCGCGTGGTGACGGTGGCTCAGGCTCGCGAAGTCTGCGCTCAATTACCGCCCTTTGTTACGGTTGTCGCCTTATTTGTCAACGCGGAACAGGCCGAGATTGAACAGATACTGCAGCAGGTACCCGTTGATTTACTGCAATTTCACGGCGACGAAGAACCCGAATTTTGCCGGCAATTCAACAAACCTTACCTCAAGGCTCTGCGTATGCGGGCGGACATCGACGTCGCGGCTGCTGCAGTCAAGTACAGTGATGCCAATGGTTTGTTGTTAGATGCCTATCGGGAGGGTGTGCCTGGGGGTACCGGGGAACGTTTTGAATGGCAGCGTATACCGCTGCACCTGCGCGGCCAGATTACCCTGGCTGGCGGTTTGACTGCAGACAATGTGGCGGAAGCGGTAGCTGCTGTAGGACCTTATGCTGTCGATGTTAGCGGTGGCGTAGAGCGCTCTGCTGGCGTCAAACACGCACAAAAGATTGACTGTTTTGTCGACGCTGTTACGCGCGCCGATTACAGGGCGAACGGCTGATGCGGTTTACTGAGTTGGCGCCGTGGTTACGCTGGCTAGAGTCCCATCACCCGAATGAGATAGATTTGGGTTTGGGCCGTGTGGCCGAAGTAGCCAAACTGCTGGGCTTTGATTTCGACGGGACCACGGTGATAACGATTGCTGGTACCAATGGCAAAGGTTCCTGTGTATCGGTGCTGGAATCGGTGTTGAGCGGCAGTGGTATAACTGTTGGCGCCTTTACCTCACCCCATCTACTGCGCTTTAACGAGCGAATCGCTATCGACGGAGCAGCGGTTGCAGACAGTGATATCGTCGCGGCCTTCGATCGCATAGACCGCTGCCGAGGAGCCATATCACTGACCTATTTCGAGTTTGCCACGCTGGCGGCTTTGGATATCTTTTGCCGCGCCGAGCTCGAAGTGGTGTTGCTAGAAGTAGGTCTGGGCGGACGGTTGGACTCGGTTAATATCATCGACCCAGATATTGCTATCATCACGAGTATAGCGATTGACCATGTTGCCTGGCTGGGCAACGACAGGGAGTCGATTGGCTTCGAAAAGGCAGGAATATTTCGCCAAGGGCGCGCAGCTATCTGTGCCGATCCGGAACCTCCCCAGAGTATTCTCGATCACGCCGAGACGCTAGGAGCACCGCTGTATTTATGGGGGCGGGACTTTCAGTTGAGTGTCGATCGGGGGTTGAACGGTAACTGGTGGGGCGTAGACACCAGCGGCAAAACCCGACGACTCGAACATATGATGTTACCGCAGCTACCCGTGGCCAGTATCGGTGCAGCGCTACAGGCGTTGGCGCTATTGGGGCCGGAGAACAAACCACTGCTCGAAACTGTTGATCTTGGCCGGCTTGCTGATTTGCAATTTCCCGGTAGGTATCAGCAAGTAGACCTTGGCAGTGCTCAGCTGGTATTGGATGTAGCACACAACCCGGCCGCGGCGGTACTACTTGCCAGCCAGTTGCACGATGCGCCAGTCAGCGGACGCAATATTGCACTAGTCGCGGTAATGGCAGACAAAGACATCAAGGGCATTATCAGTGCCTTGTCACAGTGCTTCGACAGCTGGTTTGTCGGTGATTTAATAGACAATGCACGTGCACTGAGCGCCGAAGACTTATCGCGGGAGTTGCAATGCCAGGGGATCGACGGGATAACGTGTTATACGAGCATTGCTCAAGCTTATCGTGCCGCCGTAGATAGTTTGGCGGCTGGAGATCGGCTGGTGGTTTTTGGCTCCTCCTTTACCGTAGCACAGGTGATGCAGTTGGAGCCCGGTGCTGGCGGGGATTGCGGTCTAACCGCTGGCAGCTAAGCCTGATGAGCACTGTATACCGGAGGTATGAGTGAATATCGATAGATATTTTTCAGTCCAAATAACGGCACAGCTATTACCCGTGTTACCGCGGTGCTCTTATCACTAAAACAGGCAGCGAAATTCTCATGACGAGAACAGACAGTAATATTCTAACAGGAGTACAAAGCAGTGAATGACGGCTTGAAGCAGCGGCTACTCGGGGCGGTGGTCATGTCCTGTATCGCTCTTATTATGTGGCCGGTTATATTTTCCGACGTAGGCGGTGCCGTGGTCGATCGGCGCAGCCAGATCCCGCCGATACCGGCCTTTGAAAAATACCAAGTAGAGCAGCCTATTCGTCCGGACAATATCGAGCCGGTGGAGTTTGCAGTAGGGAAAAGCGAGGTCATTAATGAGGCCGCTAGCGACCCCATTGAGGCCGTAGCAGTCAAACCATCACTCGATGAGCGTGGCTTGCCTCGCTCCTGGGTTATTCAGGTGGCGAGTTTTGCAGAAAAGACTAATGCCAAGGAACTGATGCTGGCATTGCAACAGCGCGGACTCAAAGCGTACACCCGTGTGCAGGGCACAGCCAAGGGCACCTCCACCCGTGTATTCGTGGGCCCCAAGTTGAGTAAAGCTGCGTTGGATAAAAACCGTATTATGATCGATCGTGAATTTTCGCTAAAATCAATGATTGTGCCCTTTAGCCCCCAATAAAGCGATGGTGCCGATCTATCAGTATGCAATCACCGTAGTGCTGGGTTGAACCAACGGCTATTGGCTGCGGGAATGATGGAGTAGTGCTACCGGCTCTGGTAGAATTCTGCCGCTGGCAATCGACAAAATGTCTGTTAAGACGAAATACCACAGCTATAAGGTTATACGTAGTAAATGAATTGGGCTGATTGGATTATTGTCGCAATTGTTGGTATTTCCAGCTTAATTAGCATTGCCCGGGGCTTCGTAAAAGAGGCTGTTTCTCTAGCTATCTGGGCGTCGGCATTTTTTATTGCGGTATCCTTTCACGAACGGCTGGCGGTGTTAATGCAGGGTTCTGTAGAGTCGGCATCACTGCGCTATATC
>Ga0209395_1004332_pt1 | contig 16772 bp, 14 predicted proteins | sample GOMGulsemesocosm_3_FD_184635 | JGI IMG/M metagenome (GOLD analysis project Ga0209395, IMG submission 184635) | Methane-oxidizing microbial communities from mesocosms in the Gulf of Mexico - GOM9D Gulf of Mexico (SPAdes) (version 2) | ecosystem: Environmental > Aquatic > Marine > Cold seeps... | reverse complement strand
TAGTATTTTGACAGGTAATTTCTAATAGGAGTAGGGGAGTACTCTGTGGTTATTATTGAAAAAAATACATTTATATATTTTTTACATAATATCCTCTAATTCAATAGAACAGCCCTTCATTACTTTAATGCATTGATATATCATTTAATTATTGAATAATTCTGAAATATAACAGTGTTTTATAACAATAAAAAACTTGTTTAACCATGTTTATGAATACAGAATAAAACACTTTTTAGGAAAACTTATAATGAAATTACAAGAACAAAACAGTTTGTTTTACAATCATATTGAAGTAAGTGAATTAAACCGAGATTTTATTTCAGAAATTGAGGAATATTCAGAAAAAAATCCCTCAGAGCAATTTTATTTGATAACAGCACCTTTAGGAGAAAAAAAGTACAGTTACGAATATGAAGAAAATACTATCGTTATATTATCACCTAAGCATAAAATTATATTCATAAACTTAAGTGAAACAGATGACAACGTCGAAGAGTTCGAAGAGTACTTTGAAAATTTTATGGAAGATGTTAATTCAATATCTGATAAGTATGAATATCAAAAACATATTGGTCGTACTAGAAAACTAAAAAAAGGTTTTACGACTCAAATAAACCTGAGTGAAATCGATGATATTCCAACTCTTTTACATAATAACAAACTAGAAAGTGATAACCATAGAAAATGTGAATTATTGATTTCGTTAATAACCGGTAGTATAAATAATATAGATAAAGTTGGGGTAATAGAACCAAGTTCTCTTCTTGAAAAAGTTAAGCATAATATAATTCTTTTTGATGGAGAACAAACTCGATTTATTTATAAAAAACTAGCTCAAAAAAGAGTATCAATCCAAGGGCTCTCTGGTACTGGTAAAACTGAACTTTTAATGCATAAATTAAAAGAATTATATACCACAGAAAAAGAGATCAAAATATTTTTCACTTGTCATAATAAAGCACTATCTAATACCTTAAAAGAAAGGATTCCTACCTTTTTCGATTTTATGAAAGTTCAAAAGCAAATAAAGTGGAATAAACAACTTTGGGTCGATAGAGCATGGGGAGCTGAGAGAGATAGAAATACTGGTATATATAGTTATATATGTGATTTTTATAACCTTCCATTCTCCAGATGGAATCGAAGTATTACTTACACCGATATTTTTTCAAAAGCTTTAGAAGAAATTAATAAAATAGAGAATTTTGAACCTGCATTTGACTATATTTTAATTGATGAAAAACAAGATTTCCCAGAAGTGTTTTTTGAGTTATGTGAAAAAATCACTAGAAACAGAGTCTATGTAGCAGGCGATATATTTCAGGATATCTTTGAAAATAACATTAAGAAATCGGTTGAAAATGTAGATTACATTCTTAATAAATGCTACAGGACAGCCCCCCCAATTTTAATGTTTGCACACGCTGTTGGTATGGGGCTGTTTGAAAAACAGAAGTTAAATTGGCTTGAAGATTCTGAGTGGGAAAATAGTGGGTATATTGTTAATAGGAAAAAAAATAAAGTTAAATTATCACGTAGTTCTATACGTAGATTTGACGAGTTAGAAGATACAACAATACCAAATATGAATATTATTAAGCATACTGGAATTGATCAAATTATAGAAATAATAAAGCAAATAATAAAAGAAAATAAAACTGTTACTCCAAGTGATATAGCTATAATTATGTTAGATAGGAAGAGTTCTATATACGATTATATCGACAAATTAGAATTTAAAATAAGATCAGAGCTTAGTTGGAATGTTAATAATGCCATTGAAAGTAAGGGTAAAAAAGACAATCAACTATTCATTTCCAATGTAAATAATGTAAAAGGACTCGAATTTCCATTTGTAATTTGTATCACAAATGAAATCAAAGATTCTTATGCATATCGAAATAGTCTATATACGATGTTAACAAGATCGTTCTTACAATCTTTTTTACTTGTTAAGAATGATGAAAATATTCAATGCCAACGAGATGGATTAGATATAATAAATGAATCTGGTTGTATAAAAACTAGCGAACCGTCAAGTGGTGAGAAGCAAAAGATTCAGAAGAGAATAATTCAAATAAAGAGTAAATCAAATATATCATTTTATGATTTCATCAACAATATTTTAACTGAACAGAATATTGAAAAGAAACATTGGAAGAAGTTTATTCAGTCTTTACCTGAAGGTTATAAAGAAGACTTTGATGAAGATGGAATTGTAGATTTTATTAATATTAATAAAAAGTTTTATTGTAAATGATGGAATATATATTCGATATAGATAAGTCATACATGAATAGATTTTTTAAGCCTATTAAAAATAAAATTCAAATCATTGAGCTTATGATGTATAGCATTAAATATATGTTATTAAATCCAGTGGTGAAACAAAGTAATGTTGAAGGAAAATTAATAATACGAAAAGATAAAATGAGTCGATTATTTTTTATGAAAGAAGACAAATACTTTTCAATTTCATTTCCTTTTTATATACAAAATGATGGTGGTGTTTTTACTTTCAGTTATAAGAATTTAATGGATATTGACTCAAGATTAATTTCGGAAATTATCTCTCTTTTAATCAATCCGAGTTTTATAAGTAATTGTAGTTTAGATTTTGCTGATAAGATTTCCTCATATCAGGAAGATACTTATAATGAATTTTATTGGGATTTTATAAGAGACTTACTTTTACTGGAGGATGGTTATCTAAGGTATGATTACGATCATGATAATTATATTAAGCACAATAAGAGTGATATTCATCCTTTGAATCATTATGATCTGTTTTACTCTAGTAATGCAACTTTCAAAATAGGATTGAAAAACAAGATTTCTGACGAAAAATTTATTGATTTGTTAAATATTAAAACTGATTGTAAATATATAAACTAATTAGGATTTACTTAAAAATACTTACTAAGTCCGATACTGACTAGTACTGGACTTAGTACACACATAAATACATATATGTACTTTTAAACATCTCTGCTTAATCCTGATAATAAAGGGTTACATCTCACTCACTCACTCAAATACACAATATTTGCTGTAGATAATGGTTAGCACTGGACATTTATACAGTAACCAGGTAAAACAGCATATCTAAGCATAATCACACTAATCATTACTATATCCTACTACATACTTAACAGCCCATAAATGATGTTATGTTAAATAGGGTTTTAAAGTGTTTGTCTGAAGCTAAGCATGCTTAATATATATAAATAAACCCGCCTGCTTTGGTATTTAATACTATAGTTTATATAAGGATTTTTATATTGGCTTGGTTTCTTGAATTTAGATTATACGGATGAACTGAATGAGCTTTCAGATTTTAGTAAACTTCATGTTTTAATAATTGATGACAACCCACTTATTCATAATACTTTAAAACGTAGCTTTGTTGTTTTGGGGATCCATAATATTAAATGTGCACAAAATTCTGCTTATGCACTTAGGCTATGTGAAGAACATCATTTTCATATTGTTATATGTGCATTTAATGTCTCTAGTGATAAAGATGGTTTTCATTTATTAGAAGAATTAAAGTTTAAAGGTTTTGTATCTAAGCGTACTGTGCTGATATTTTTAAGTTCAGAAACCAGCGAAACTTTAGTTAATTGTATTGTTGAACTTCAACCCGATGATTTTTGGGTTAAGCCACTACAACCCACAGCTGTTCAAGAACGTTTAACTTACATCATGACGGTTAAAAAAAAGCTCTATAATATTTATTATGCGATTGATACTCAGGAATATTCGACAGCTATCTATTACGCTGACCGCCATTTAAAAAATCCAAAGCTTAAAAAGTACCATTTAAACATTTTACGAATGCGTGGCGAAAGTTTAATTGATCTAATGGAGTTTGAAGATGCAGAAAGATTCTATCGTAATTTACTAACTAAAATAAAAATATCTTGGGTATATCTTGGTTTTGTTAAGTCCCTACTAAAACAAGGAAAGATTGCAGAGATTGAGGATTTATTAGAAACCCTAATGAACCAACCTGATACACGTTTTGCAACTTATGATCTTATGGCGCAATACCATATAGAAAAAGAAAAATATGATTTAGCTTATGATGAAATAAAAAAAGCAACAGAACTCGCCCCTAGAAATATTGAAAGAAATAAAAAATCTTGGGATTTGGCTCGGCTAACACATGATCATGAAGGTCAGTTCCATGCAACTAAAAATATGGCTAAGTATGCTAAAAATTCTATACATGATAACCCAGAGCTTCAACTAAATGTGATCAGGGCCGGCGTTGATTATGCGATTACATTGACAGACGATACTTCAAAAAAAATATTAGAGCAGACAGAGATATTTATGCATAGCCTTGAACATGACTACGATGATATTTCTCAATATAAAGAAGCAATCATAATTATAAAAGCACGGATCCATAATTTAAATAATGAAAAATCTTTAGCTAAAAGGTTGATCGATAGCAATATTAGTTTAAAGCCGAGTTTATCAATTGAAGATAATTTAGATAAAGTAAAAGTGTTCCATGAATTAGGTAAAAGAGAAGAATCTGTTATTTTATTAAACTCAATCAAAAATCAAATAATGGGTGATTGCTTTGCGAGTCAAGTCGTTAATAAATATGTAGAACAAGAAAGTGAAGAAAAAGTCGAAATTCATTTTACGCCTAAACAATTAAATATCATGGCTGTAGAATTTTATAAAAAGAATAAGATGCGCCCTGCTCTTAATTCATTAACTCAAGCACACAAATTAGCGCCTAAAAGCAAAGATATTGCAATGAGCTTGCTAAAAGTTTTACTTACAATAAAACGTGACTGTCAATTAATGGAAGATAATTTTGATACTGCAGAAAATGTGATCTCAATGTTAGATAGTGCAAATCTTGATGCTAATGAAACGGGTATGTTCAAAGTACTAAAAGAAAGTTGGTTGCAAGATTTAGACGTTTTAAAGCCAAAGCAACATGATGAAGAAAACTCTATAAGTGATAGCTGATCATGCTATCACTTAAAGCAATTTAGAAAATTAACGTCTTCTTCTATTATTTCCTGTTTTTTCACCACTTGCACGTTTTTTGGTTCTACGTTTTTGTGCTGAACGGGTATTTTTAAAGTCATCTTTAGCCGGGACTTTTGTTAAATCTGGTTCATATCCTGGAAGCCATTGTTGCGGCAATCTGTCCTTAATGACATTTTCAACCTCTTCTAGTAGCCAATTTTCGTCAGGACTTAATAAACTGATTGCTAAACCAGTACTTCCCGCACGACCCGTGCGCCCTATTCTATGGATATAATCTTCAGCAATATACGGTAATTCATAGTTTATAACGTATGAAAGTTGTTCAATATCTAGACCGCGAGCTGCAACATCTGTGGCAACTAATACGCGTGTTTTACCTGATTTAAATTCTAATAATGCTTTTTCACGCGCTCCTTGAGATTTATCTCCATGAATTGATTGGGTTTTTAAGCCATCTTTACACATATCTTTAGCAAGTGCATCAGCACCTTGTTTTGTACGTGTAAAAATTAAAACTTGTTGCCAATTTTTAGAACCGATTAAGTGAGATACTAATTCGCGCTTTCGGTCGGCATCAACATTATATACAACCTGTTCAACTTGCGTAGTAGCTTTATTTCTTTCATCAACTTCAATTAACTCAGGATCTTTAAGTAAAGTTTTACTTAATTTAAAAATTGCTTCATCGAATGTTGCTGAAAATAATAATGTTTGGCGTTTTGGTGGCAGTCTATTTAATATTCTATTTATTTCGTCAATAAAACCCATATCTAACATGCGGTCTGCTTCGTCAAATACTAAATATTCAACATGACTTAAATCAACTGTACCATTTACGATATGATCAAATAGGCGACCAGGGGTTGCGACTAATATATCAGCACCCGCTTTTAACGCTTTTACTTGTGTTTTTATACTTACGCCACCATAGGCTAAAGTTGATTTTATGTCAGTAAACTGCGCATAAGTCTCAAAACTATTATGTACTTGTTGTGCTAATTCTCTTGTTGGCGTTAAAACTAATGTTTTTATTACATGGTTCTGTTGATTGTTTTCTAAAATCTTTTGTAATAAAGGTAAAGCAAAAGCAGCAGTTTTTCCTGTGCCAGTTTGAGCACCAGCCATAACATCTTTACCTTCTAAAACGGCAGGGATAGCTGAAGCCTGTATAGGTGTCGGTACTGTATAACCTTGCGCGACTACTGCTTTTAATAAATCTTCGTTTATGCCTAAGGTTGAAAACCCCATATATTACTCCACCTATACTAATTTTGTGCGCAGTTTAACAGAACTTATAACAGATCAAAGGATTTTGTTGCCTTTGTTTGTCCATTGACTAATATTTCTATTTTATGTGCGCCAATATAGTATTTTCTTGTCGATATTTCTTTAAATGAATAGTTTTTGGATAAAACCACATTGGCATTTGAATCTATAGTGAATGATTTTAATTTAAATACTTTTGCATTTGTTTTACCATTTTTTTTAACAAAATGAATCGCATAATCGACAACTATTTTTTGACTTTTATTGCTTGTTGAGATTAATTCAAAATCAAAATGTAAGTCCTCTCCTCTATTTATCTTATGATTTTTTAACGCGATCTCTTTAATTTGTACTTGTGGATTATCGGTGTATCCAAGCAATGAGAACACATCTTTATTACCCATTTTTACCAAACTTCGCGTTGCATGTTGAATCACCCACACCTCATGTTTATTTAACTTATTTTCTTGCCACTGTTTACATAATTTAATAACAACATCGGGATTGTCCTTTGCAATATCGTTTAAATGATTCGCGACAGATCGTCTTACATATAAACTGGGATCTGACTTTAGATGGGTTAATAAATTTAGGTTGGGAGTTGGATCTGATATAAATTGTTTTAATTGCTGTCCCCAAGGTAATCTAGGCCTTGTACCTTCAGAAACTAGCCTTCTTACATGTTCATCTTCATCTTTGATCCAAATTTCAAATTGCTTTAAACAATATTCGGGGTATTTATTAATAAATGGTCTGATTGAAAATTCAGATGAAAATAAGCAGGTAAGGTGTTTTAGTAAATTTAATGATGTTTCTTTATCTTCCAAACCATAGGTACTAACGTAATCTATCACTGGCCAAGCGGCAAAACTACTATAGCTATCATCAGACTCGCCATAATCCCAATTCAACTTTACTAATAATAAAATTTCAGCTGTTTTAACAAAGTCTTTTGGTAAAAAAACATGCATCACGTTAATTAAATGTGTTACTCGCTGCTTTAACTCTAGATTGTTTAAGCCTAGCAAGGCATGAGTTTTAAAACCTTCTGAATCAAAATCTGAAATAGATTTTGATAAAGCAGCTGAGATGCGATTTACGGCTTGTTCAGATAAATTATTTTTCACAGTTTAAAATTTTTATTATATTGAGTTTGCATTACTTTATCACTAGCTGTAATTGGTAAACAAGTGCTTGATGATCACTGCCTTTGATCTCAATGTGGCTATAATTATTTAATAAAAATCCCTGATTAAAAAAACAATGATCTATAAAGCTACTGATCAGAGATTTAGGAAAATCATTTTTTAATTTCCATGATGTTAAATATCCTTGGCCTTTATAACATGGATTAAAACTTTTTATTTTTGGAAAGTGAAAAGACCAAGGGGATACATTTATATCTCCCACAATTAAAGTATGTTGTGAGTTATTGGCTTCAACTAAAGTAGTTAACTTTTTAAATGTATTATTTCTGACTTTCCATTTGTCATAAGTTCTAGGTGACGGTGGGTGAAGTAAAAAGCTATGGATAATTGTATTTATATTTTTATCATAAAACTTAAGTTCTAAAATTTCTGCTGATTTACTTTTACTTTTACTTTTAGCTTTGTGTAGGTGCGAATAAATAATTGGATATTTACTTATGACTGCTATCCCTGATGGGAAACCTTGAAGTTCATCATAACCATACATATGTTTGCCATCGGCTAAATTTAAAAACATTTCTCTATTACGATCACTGTATTCAAAGATAAACATAAAATCACTATTTAAAGATTTTGTTTTATTAAAAAATTTTTCTATATGCTTATTGTAATAAGATAAATTAGCCTGAATAAATTGATAGCTTTTTGATTTCTGAATTTCATTTGGTTTACTAAAATAAAAACTAGGAATAAGATGATATGAAATTAAAAAAATACTTGGAAAAATAAATATAATTGAGCGGTATTTAAAACTTAAAATTAAAAATTGCGTTGCTATCATTAGCAACGCAATACACATTAAAATCAAATTAGATAAATTATCTAGCCACCAAGGTAAATTAAAGAAAGGTATCGTTAATATACTCAGCAGCAATAAATAAAAAAATAACAAAAAATATTTTAGCAAATATAAAACCTTGGATTTAAAGGTGTTAATAAATTATAGCCTAAAAATAAAGTTCGTATTTATTCTTGAGTAGATCTTAATTTTTTATCTAAATATTTTCTTATAGATTTTGAAGCTGCATAAAAAGCAAAACTCCCAGTGACCATAGTTGCTGAACCAAAACCATTAGCGCAATCCATGGTTAATGACCCATCTGCATTTTGTTTAGAATTACAAACTGAACCATCCGTGCTCGGATAAACTAATTGCTCGGTTGAAAAAACACAATCAATGCCAAACTTACGTTTTGGATTTGTTGTAAAGTTATATTGTTTTCTAAGTAAATATCTTACTTTAGACAGTAAAGGATCATTAGTTGTTTTAGCAACATCACCAAATTTTATTTCACTTGGATCAGTTTGTCCTCCCGCACCACCCAGAGTAATAATAGGTAACTTGTTACGTTTACAATGATAAATTAGCGCGGCTTTTACTTTGACTTGATCTATACAGTCGATCACATAATCAAAATCTTTTATATATTCAAATAGATTGTCTGTTGTTAAAAAGTCATCAATTTCAGTGACATTGATTTCAGGATTGATTTGTTTGAGCCGTGCTGACATAGCTTCGGTTTTTGATTCACCAATTGTATCTGTTAGTGCATGGATCTGGCGATTGATATTGGTTACGCATAAATCATCAAGATCTATTAGTGTAATATTTCCTAAACCCGTTCTCGCTAAGGCTTCGGCAACCCAGCTACCAACACCACCAATACCTATTACACAAAAGTGAGCTTGTGTAAGTAAGTCAGCTTGTTGCTCACCATATAATCTCTGTATGCCACCAAAACGCATTTTACTACTTTCATTCATACTATTATCTTCATTATATTAACTTACCAATCTAAATTCCAAGGCTGTGACCAATGTTGATTTAACATTTTAAACTCATTTGAAACATAATGTTCGCCCTGTCCAGGCCAATTGAACAGTTGGATTGTTTCATTATTCCACATAAACTTCAGTGCAAATGCATGTAAATAAACTCGATCGGACTGTTCTTTACATGCGTAAAGTGCATCCCCTAAAATCGGAGAACCTAAGCTTTTTAAGGCAACTCTTAATTGATGTGTTTTACCTGTATAAGGTTTGAGTAAAAAAGCACGAAGTCCAGGTTTCACTGAATTAGAATAAAAACGTGTCACTGCAGGATTTGTATTCGAGTTTAATAACTTAAAAGCGCCTCTACGGGCTTTTGCCATATCACCTTTTATCCAGCCCTGCTTTTTTTTTGGTTTTTGTGCACTTAATGCAATATAAAACTTTTCAATTTGTTTTACATTCTGGCTATTTGTTGTAAATAGCTCAGTAAACTTTGCAGCAGCAGCTTTATTTTTAGCTAAAATAATTAAACCGGATGTCACTTTATCTAATCTATGAACAGAAAATAGTTTTATTTGTAATTGCAGCTCAGCTTTAACAACAAAGCCAGGTCCGTCTTCACTATGAAAACTTAAACCTGGCGGTTTTACAAAAATGACAAAGTCGTTATGATCATAAACGATATTAAGTTGTTCTATCATCAATATATATTATTAAATTTGGGCTGTTAGATAATTGACTACACGCGCTAAATCTTCAGGTGTATCAACTCCCGCTTCAGGCGTTACCTTAGCTGTTTGTACTTTGATCTTTTTACCATGAAATAAAACCCTTAACTGCTCAAGCGCTTCAATTTTCTCAAGTGGAGAAGGTTCAAGAGTAATATATTCATTGATAAAGCCCGCTCTATAAGCATAAATACCAACATGTCTTTGATAAAAATCGCCAATTTCATGATTTTTAACATTGCTTGTATCATTGGCTAAAAAACGTTCTCTGTCATAAGGGATTGTCGCTCGTGAAAAATACAGCGCATTATTATTATTATCGCTCACTACTTTCACCGCATTTGGATTAAATGCTTCTTCTACATCTGTAATAGCAACACTTAAAGTCGCCATAGGAGCTGAAGAATCGGCTAATAGCGCAGCGACTTGGTCTACATTTTCATGGGCTAATAACGGCTCATCCCCTTGAACATTAACCACGATAGTGTCTTTAGGAAGATTTAAAATATCTACTACTTCAGCCAGTCTTTCAGTACCAGACTCATGGGAGTCTTTGGTCATAACAACTTGCGCATTAAAACTCTGGGCGATATTAAAAACGTCTTGATGGTCTGTTGCTATCACAACTTTACTTGCACCTGACTGACATGCTTTTTCATAAACATGTTGGATCATCGGTTTACCACAAATATCAGCTAATGGTTTACCTGGCAATCTACTCGATGCAAAGCGTGCTGGTATTACAACTACGAATGCCATTTTTCAACCTCTTCATGGCTAAGTTCTCTTGCTTGAGTCTCTAATAATACTGGAATATCATCATTGATTGGATAAGCAAGTTTAGCTTGTGTACTTATTAATTCACTATTTTCTTTATCTAAGATCAATTTACCTTTAGTCACAGGGCAAGCTAAGATGTCTAATAATTTTTTATCAAAAGCCATAAGTTTCTCTTTTATATTTTTAAGTGAGTGTTTTAAGTAATTTTACTAATTTGTTTTGTGTTTTGTCATTCGGCTTGGCATCTACTTTTAAGTAATACCAATTATCCTTTGCGAATGACTTACATTTTACCGCATCTTTTTCTGTCATGAAAATATTTATATTTGAATCATGTGTAAAATCATCAATCAAAAATTTATGGTGATCTCTAAAATGCTGTTTATCAATAATATTGATATTAGCTTGTGTGAGAGAAGTTTCAAATCTGGCTGGATTGCCAATCGCGGAAACCGCAATACCGCTTATTTTATCGCTTTCAAATATTGCAGGTGTATCATTTTTTACGTGATATAAACCGCCTTGCTCTAGCACATAATGAAATGGGGCTTCACCACCGTTTTCTATTACTAAATCAATTGAGTTTAACCTTTTTTTAGTTTCTCTTAGTGGTCCTGCAGGCATTAACAGGCCATTACCAAACTGGCGTTTGCTATCAACTATGCATAACTCAAGGTGTCTGCCCATTTTATAGTGCTGCATGCCATCATCTGAAATAATCACATCCGGATTATATTTTTCAATAGCCAGCTTTATATTATCAACACGATTTGGTCCAACTATGACAGGGTAATGTGTCCGCTTAGCAATTAAAACCGGTTCGTCTCCACATTGATAGGGTGAAGAATGTTGATCTACTTCACAAGGATAATACTCGCTATTTCCGCCATAACCTCTGCTGATCACCACTACTTTTTTATTTAGCTTTTGATAGTATTCACAAAGCCAAATTACCATAGGTGTTTTTCCGTTACCGCCAACACTGATATTACCAACAACAATCACGGGTACATTGGATGTAATGCTTTTTTTGATCGATAACTTAAATAATAATCTTCTAAAGCTTGATATAAACCAAAATAATGCTGATAAAGGCAAAAGAGCCCAAGTTAATGGATTTAGATACCAGCTTTTTTGATACCAACTTTTTTCTATTAAACTCATTATTTTTCACCGGATTGAATTTTACTTAAACCCGCATAAGCACCATCAAGTGCAAGTAAATCAGTATGAGTGCCTTGCTCTATCACTTTACCTGAATCTATCACATATATTTGGTCGGCGTTTTCTATCGTAGATAAGCGATGTGCTATAACAATTGAGGTTTTGTTTTGCATCAATTGTGTTAACGCTTGTTGGATAAGTTTTTCTGATTCTGTATCTAAAGCTGAAGTGGCTTCATCTAAAATTAAAATAGGTGCGTCTTTAACTAAAGCACGTGCTATGGCGATTCTTTGTCTTTGACCGCCTGATAACATAACGCCATCTTCGCCAGCCATAGTATTTAAGCCTTCTGGTAGCGCTTTTACAAACTCCCATACATGCGCTTTTTTACATACTGCAATAAGCTCTTTTTCTGTCAACTCAGTTTCATTGCCGTAACAAATATTATTTTTGATGGTGTCGTTAAATAAGGTCACTTGTTGAGATACTATTGAGAACTGTGCTCTTAAATCCTTTAACTTATATTCATCAATGGCTATCTTATCTAACAATATACTGCCTGATGTGGCAACATCATAAAAACGCGGTAATAAATTAGATATGGTAGATTTACCAGAGCCTGAACGTCCTACAAGCGCAATGCTTGTATTGGGTTTAATTGTAAGGTTTAGCTGCTGTAGGACAGGCTCATCTTTTGTTGGATATGAAAAAGTAAGATCTTTAATTTCTATTAAACCCTCAGATTTAACAATCGACTTTTTACCTTTGTCACTTTCTATTGGTGTATCTAAAATTTCAAAAATACTTTTTGCAGCAGACAGACCACGTTGAAAGTCACTATTTACATTAGCTAATTGTTTTAAAGGTCTTAACATCATCATCATAGATGTCAGTAAGGCTGTAAACGAACCTGCTGTAATTGAATTAACCATTGAAGGTTGCGCCATAAGATATAAAATAACAGCCATAGAGCTGGCAGCTAATAATTGAATAACAGAGACACTTAATGCTTTAGTTGCATCCATTTTAACTCTTTGTTGTCTATTTTTGTTATTCACTTTTAAAAAGTTAGCAATTTCAATTTTTTGGCCTGCAAAGTTATGAATGACTTTGTGACCTTTAAGCATTTGCTCTGAACCTCGGGTAACATCACCCATCGCATTTTGAATGTTAGTTGATATTTTTCTAAAGCGTTTTGAAACAATTGTTACGACGAGTGCGACTAAAGGCATAATGATTAGGAAGATAAGCGATAACTTCCAACTAACATAAAACATACCTGCCAGTAAAAAAATAACAAAAGCGCCCTCTCTGACTAAAATTAACATGCCTTTAGTGATGGCCTGTTGAACCTGTTCCGTATCAAAAGTGATCTTTGAAATTAAAGTACCAGTGGAATGTTTGTCATGAAAAGAAACGGGTAAATTTAACATATGTTCAAATAATTCTTGGCGCAAGCTTTTTACGACTTGAGAGCCGACATAACTTAAACAATAACTTGAAATGTAATTAAACAGGCCTCTGAAAAATACCAATAGCATCACAATCATAGGAGCCAGTAATAAAGTTTCAGACTTCAACTCTGTATTGTCGCCGCTTAATCCTAAATCGATAAACGGTTGCATAAGTTGAATAAATAAAGCATCCATTGCTGAATACCCTAACATGCCGACAATTGAGAAAGCGGCAACGACTTTAAACTTTTTAACATAGCTTAATAAGCGTTTAAAATGTAATGATGAGGTTGAACTCATTAAAATACTCTCTGGTAATTAACTAAAACACGATCAAGAAACACTATTGTATCCTTGCATCTGATAAAACCCAAATTCTATTACATAAACTATGGGTTAATTCACTAAAAACCAATAGCTTTGCTTACTTCTCGCACTATCTATTACATATTTGTCACTATAAAACATAATTCTGATTTGTCCTGATACGCCTGTGGTTAATTGTTGAACACCTAAGTCAGCATATCTTTGCACAACATCAATATGAGGCATTAACCAGCGTCCATAAAATGCACTTGAATGTATTACTAATGCAGGAGAAACTGATTTGATAAACGCGATACTTGAAGACGTTTTGCTACCATGGTGTGGACTTATTAATATAGTTGCTTCGATATTTTCAAATGTATTTACTAATTCTTTCTCAGCATTTTTATGGATATCACCAGGAAGTAATATTGAAAACGTGCCATCTGAGATTTTTACAACACAAGAATTGTTATTTGATCTTTTACTCTTGTTTATTGGATATAAATTTTTAATTGTTAACAAGCCAAATCGAATTTTTCCGATCGTACAGTTATCTATTTCTGATGTGTCATTTGTATCAACTAATAAAGTATCTTTAAATCCAAAGTCTATCCAGTCATGTAAACCGCCAGCGTGGTCATTATCCTTATGGCTGATCATTGTATGTTTAACGGTTAAGTTCTGAGCTTTTATATAGGGTATTATTTGTGATCTGACGATGCTGAGTCCATTAATATATTTAGCACCAAGATCATAAACGTATGTTTTTTTATTTTGTGTTATTAATACACTTAGTCCATGACCGACATCTAGAATATCAACATGCCATAATGGTTTATCTATCAATAGCCTATTTGAAATAAAAATACAAATTGGTATATAAATCAAACATTTAAGGCCGTGTATTAAGAGTAATAACAATAGATATATTAATAATAAGGATTGCCAGTTTAATTCAGGTAAATCAAACCAAAATCCCGTTAAATCTTGTGCAGCAACATATGATAAAGTCACGCTCAAAGTACTATCTAAATACCCTAAAAGTAATTCAGATAATTGGGCTAGTGAAAACAGTACAATAATAAAAATACTTGGCAAAATAACAATAGCCATGACGGGAATTGCGAATATATTAGCAATAATACCAATAAAGCTGCTGCCATCACTTAAAAACCACACTAAAGGAAATAATCCTACAGTCAGATTTATTTGAATTATAAACAACCATAAACTCCGGTTAAGCAATGTACTGTGTGCCAAATTTAATTTTTTGTATGTCATAATTAAAATATAAACAGCAATAAAAGAAAAATATATACCAGGGTTTAATAATTGAAATGGATTAAATAGGAGAGAGGAAATGAGGGCTATTTGCAAAGCATTGAAGCTAAGGTACTGATAACCTTTTAAATACATAGTTGAAAAAACAGCCAACATAACCAGTGCTCGTACTGCTGAAACTGAACATCCGCTAAGCAGTGTATATAGCAAAGCTAATATTAAACCAACACAAGTGTATAACTTATTTAAGTTTACCCTTTGGTTAGTCTTTAACATTAATATGCTAAATAATAGCTTTGCACCAAAGAATCCAATGGCAAACACCATTCCAATATGTAATCCCGAAATTGCAAATAAGTGACTTATGCCTAGAATTTTAAACTGTTCTTTATATGTAGCGGGAGTACCTGATTTATCTCCAAACAGAATCGCTTTAAACAACCAATAATTATCCGAATTTATAAATACTTTTGATACTGCATTTTTTAATGTCTGAAGCGTGTTTAGTGAATTGTTTTTTATTATTTGTAAATTAAATTTATTATCAATATAGCCTTTGGCTTTAATATGATTGTAAAACGCCCAAAGCTCTTTATTGTTATTGCCAAAATTATGTAGTCCCCTAAATGGTTTTAGCTTTGCATTAGCCGTTATAATATCCGAAGTACTTAGCGAGTTTTTTGTTTTATACCAAGATAAATTTATATCAACTTTTTGATTGATCACTTCGCCATTTAACTTTAATAATTTTGCTTTAAAATACAATGGTTGTTCTGTAATACTATCTTTACTAGAAATGGAATCATATACTTTAATAACTTGTACATTGATCTTATAACTTTTGCCTTTGTGATAATTAGGTAACTCCCAACTATAAAATAAATGATAATAAGTTATTAAGTATATACATGCAGCCACAATACTCAGGCTCAATAGCACAAAGCGTTTATAATATAAGCTTAAAATTAAAATAGATGGAATAATTGTAAAAAAGACTGGTGTATTAAACTCAAACAGCGACAATAAGCACCCAAAAACAAATCCCCAACAGATTTGACTAAAAGGAAACATTTTAGCGTCATGGCAAAAAAAATTATTCAACGCTTTTTACCAGATCACGATAAGATTAAAAATAATAAATCGCTTAAAGTATTTGGTTCATTATTACATGATGCAAACCTATGGCATTTGAATCGCCGCTCTGCAAGAGGCGCTTTTGCTATCGGTTTATTTTTTGCGTTCATACCAGTCCCTTTTCAAATGCTTTTAGCTGCCGCACTTGCAATTCCTTTTCGTGTTAATTTACCCTTATCAGTTGCTTTAGTTTGGATCACTAATCCACTTACTATGCCGCCTATTTTTTATGGCTCTTATCTCGTGGGTTCAACTGTACTAGGTCAAGATGGACAACATTTTTCATTTGAACCGACAGTACAGTGGTTAGTTGATAGCTTATCTACTATTGGTCCGGCATTTATGCTTGGTAGTTTAATTTGTGCATCAATAGCAGCTATAATTGGATATTTTGGTATTGATCTTTTATGGCGAACTTCTGTTAGCAGGGCTTGGAAAAAACGCCATAAATAAAGACTAGTTTAAATTCATATTATTAAAAATAAAAAACCGCAATTAAGCGGTTTTTTTTATTTAAACTATTTATAAGATAGCTTATAAAAAGAATCTTCTACGAATTGCGACTAATGGTAGAAGTAATACGCTTAGGAAACCAAAGCTTGCGCCTTGTCTTTCATATGTATCTGTCGCCTGAGTTGGACATTTTTCAATAT
>Ga0209395_1004330_pt1 | contig 16776 bp, 9 predicted proteins | sample GOMGulsemesocosm_3_FD_184635 | JGI IMG/M metagenome (GOLD analysis project Ga0209395, IMG submission 184635) | Methane-oxidizing microbial communities from mesocosms in the Gulf of Mexico - GOM9D Gulf of Mexico (SPAdes) (version 2) | ecosystem: Environmental > Aquatic > Marine > Cold seeps... | reverse complement strand
GCTAAGTAAGTGAGGAAGGCAAATAATGAGGTAGATATATCCACCTCTTTCCCTTGGTATATTACGCGTTTGGCTTCTTGATTAATGGTGAGTTCACCAAAGGTAAGTTGGGTGCTTGGAGTATTATCTACTTTGTCATTATGGCTGAGTTGTCGATTAATACGAGCTAATAAAGCACGAGGGCGAACTGGTTTTATCACGTAATCGTCAGCGCCAGCTTCTAAACCGATAACTTCATCAAACTCATCTGCCCGGGCTGTTAACATAATAATGGGAATTTGCTTACTTTGCTCGTGCTGGCGAATTAGACGACATACCTCAATACCATTTAGTCCTGGTAACATAACGTCTAGCAACACTATATCGGTAGTATTCTTCTTAATTACATCAATCACTAGATCACCACGGGCAACATGAGTGACGTTAAAACCTTGTTCTGTTAAATATTCGCATACCCAATCAGCAAGACTAATATCATCTTCTACCAGTAAAATATTGTGCATATTCTTTTTCCTGCAATGTGTTGAATGCAACTTTATGGTTAATTAAAAGAGTCGCCAGCGACGCTTACGAGAGGTGCTTTTATGTTGCCAGCTAACCTCAACTTGGGTTTCTGCAATGATCTTGTCATCACTTACTGTGCGTAATTGATATTTCACACTTTTGTTTGATTCAAATTCTACTTTTATTTGAATATCATCGTTATCTTGCCAGCAAGCTAGCTGTTTCTTTTTTCCTTCTTGATACAAACAAAAACTATACTTGGCAGGTGATTGCCATTTTAGTTCCACTGTTGCAAAGCATGCGCGACCTTGCCTTAGGGTTACACATTGCTCAGGCAGTGCAGTGAAGGCTACTTGAGTACTTTTAAGCGCTTCATTGTCCTTTGCATTGGCAGGGCTCACAGCCAGTAGGCTACAGAGCACTAATAGTGTTATTTTTGTATAAACTATGGCAATTCCATTGCCAATTTTAGAATACATAAAGCACTCCAAGCATAACTTGGGTTACTTGGTTTCTATCAACAAGTGGGCTCTCTTTTACGTCATTAGAGAATATGCTGTGGGTAATACCAGCATTAAAAGACCAACTTGCTGATAAGGGATGCTGAGCATATATTTCTAATTGCCCTCTAAAACCACCATTTGCAGTGTACTCTGCTCTAATATCGGTTGCTTCATCAGCACTAACGCCAATATAGTAATCAACAATATCTTGGCTAAAGTAGGTTAAGCCGGCCCCAAAATAAATATCCCAATTTCTATAGGGTAATAAATAGCTGTAAAAACTATCAATAATTAAACCACTAACATGTTCACCATACTCATCATCACCGCTATGGGCAGAAGCCAAGTCTAGGGTAAACAGGCTATTATCAAAATATTGAGAGTATCGTAAGGCTATGCCGACAGTTACTTCTCGCTCTCTTAATCCCGATAGTAATTTATCATCACCGCCACCATACTCTATCAGTGAGTCAGAGTCATAACCCTGCATATAAGCTTTAGCAATAAGGTCTAGTTGCCAGTCATCTCTAACGAGTAGTTGGTATCCAAGTTCAGTGCCGCCTAAGAAGGCATTTGAGCGCCTCTGGTTACTTTGTAGAAAAAAACCTTTATAGGATATGTCAACTAAGATACCAGGCATGAAGTACTGCAATAACTCTTCTTGTTCAATGCCGGCGATTATTTCTTGCTCATACACCAAGGAAAGATCGAGTATAAATTGCCACTCAAATTCGTCTTTAACTACTGGTTTATTAGCACTGAACACCTCGTTTTCGCTACTTTCTTGCGCATAGCTTAATGGGCTAAATGCCAAAGAAGAAAGTATTAATAAGCTAAGGGCAACTAGCCAGCTAAAGCCGTGTTTTTGGTTAAGTCTGATATTATTTTTTTTAATGACCATAACTACACAGAGTAAATTTACAAAAAGTAATCATATGTTACCACGGTGTAAATGTTACTTGCGCGCTAGAGGCTATTTTATTGTTTAAAAAGTGTAAGTAAACTTACAAAACTAAACGGCTAAATATTGATTAAAAAGTCATTTTTAAACCAACATAGGGAAATATGCCAATATCTTCTTCACCTGAAATGTTGTACTCAGTCAGGCTATCGTTATCACTTGGCTCATAGTAATAGCCTGATACATTTTGTTGTGCCATGGCGTTGATTACTGCCCAAGTCCACTGAGCATCGTAACCCCAGTAAGTTGTTTTGTAATTCACTTCTAAATCGAGCCTATGGTAAACAGGTAATGTTTTTGCGTTTAACTCGCCATACTCGGGTAGAAAATGATCTTCATAATCAGGGTTTTCCCGTAAACCAATAATAGGCGTATATTTTGCACCACTTCTCAGGGTGAAGCGTAGACCAAAGTCCCAACGTTCATTTAGCTGATAATTAACAACCACATTGGCAACTAAAGGGGTATCTAAGTAGTAATCGGCAGTGGTATTAGTTAAATCATCAGTGCGCTGACTTTGTGACCAACTTAAAGATGCCCAGCCAAACCAGCCACTTTCACGCTCACGTCTGACTAGCCACTCAATACCCTGTGCATCACCAGAGGTATCATCAGTATAGTTAGACTGCCAATCTACTTCAGGAGTGTGTTCATCAATAGAGCGCGGTAATTCGCTTAACTCTTTATGGTAGATATCAAGAGACGTAAACCATAAACCATCTAGGTCATAATCAAACCCTAAGGAATAATGTGTCGCTTCAGGTGATTTTATATTAGGGTTGCCAAGCTTTTTTAAAGCAGTATCAACATCGGGAAAGCGACTATAAGTACCGGCTTTGGCTTTAATAGTTAAGTTATCTGTAGCAAGCCAGTTAAGGGCTAACCTTGGGTGAACAAAATCTTGTTCGGTATAGTCATTACGCTCAGCTCTAAGGCCTACAGTTAGTTGCCAGTCTTCACTTATTTGCCAAATATCATGGATATAAATAGCAATATCTTCATCGACAAGTTTAGCTACGTCTTGAATACGATCACCTTTGCTTTTATTGCAGTCTGCATCATTTTCCGTACAGTAATAGGGAATAACATCGAAACTGTAGTCAACATCAGTTTTGCTGTAATCAATGCCAAAGCCTAACTTGTGGTTTTCAAACCATGTGATTTGTGATGAAAATCGCACATGATAAAGCTCTTCATCAATTTCTATAAACTGTCCTTTACCATATTTCTGGCTGGTATTATTAACAGTACGCCCTGCGACCAGCTGCATTATTTTTTGCTCATCTCCATAGTACTGCCAAGAAAGGCTTTGGCTATCAAATTGAGTGGTCACCTTAAAATCACCTATGCTATCGGGATCAATTTTACCTGATTCTGAGTTTTCAGAGATGTTAATACCACCAGTGTCACTTGCACCAGAAGCACTTAGAGTAAGCTTGTGAGCATCTCCAATTAGCCATTGATATTTTCCTTGGTAATCTTCACTTACCGGCGCTTTGAAAACTGTATAGCCTTCATCTTCTTCGCCTTCAGGCAAAAATAGGTGAATTTGGCTGCGACGATAAGACATATAAAATGCTTGCTCATCAAAGGTTTCACCTTCAATCATAAAGCCGCTTTTGAGCATGCTTAAATCAATGGTGGTCTTGATATCTTGCTGGCGAGGATCGCGTAGCTGTACATCAAAAACCCCACCGGTAGCATTACCATACTCACTGCCAAAAGCGGCGGGGTGTAAGTTAAAATCTTGAATGAGGTTTTCATTAAAAATACTATCGCCGAATAAGTGAAAAATGTAACCAACGGGCATGTCATCAATATAGAAAGCATTATCATCAGGGGAAGAGCCTCGAACTGCAGGTGAGCCAGTATCACCACCAGCATATACAATACCGGGTAAGCTATAGACAGCGCTAAGCGGATCATTACCAATACCAGCTACACTCATTAGTTGTTCGGTTTGCTCGGACATTTCACTGTTGGCTTGATTGCGCCTAGAGATAACTTCAATTATTTCAACTTCTTGTTGAACAGTTTTTTTATTCTTGGTCTCTCGTCTACTGTTTTCTAGCTCAGCTTCTTCGGCTATCGCAGGTAAAGTAAAGCACAGTAGTAAAAGTGAACTGGCCAAGCGAGTGCTTGATGATATTGTCATGGGTGAACTGTCCCTGTTGGCTTTCATGTAGTGTTATACGCATAATATTAATATTTGTTATGGATAAATTTTGCCGTACATAGGTGTGTAAATCAGTAACCTAAGTGTCGAAAAACTGTCGGCTATCTGTCAGAAAGTGTAAGTTGCTATACTTGATTTCAGCTCAATCCTACATCTTGAGGTGCTTGGGTATAGCTTTTATTGTTCTAGCTCATAATGCTTGTTGCAATGGATTGACTTGTGAAAGCTTTCCATTACTATTTCACTCTATAACGTGCCAATTGTATTTCTAGGTAAATAATCATGTCAGATACTAACGCTAATAAAGCTAGTCAAAAAAAATCAGCAACTAAGCCACAATTTAACTGGCAAGATCCAATGCTACTTGAATCATTACTTACAGAAGAAGAACGCTTAATACGTGATAGTGCTCATCAATATTGCCAAGAAAAATTGATGCCAAGAATCTTATTAGCGAATCGCCATGAAGAATTTGATGTCAACATTATGAAAGAGCTTGGCGCTCTGGGGTTACTTGGCGCCACTATCGAAGAAAAATATGGCTGTGCCGGTGTTAACTATGTCAGTTATGGCTTAATTGCTCGAGAAGTCGAGCGGGTAGATAGCGGTTATCGTAGCGCGATGAGTGTGCAGTCATCCTTAGTGATGCATCCTATTCACGCCTATGGCAGTGAAGCACAGAAAATGAAATATTTACCTAAACTTGCTAGCGGTGAATATATTGGCTGCTTTGGCTTAACTGAGCCTAATTCTGGCTCAGATCCGGCAAGCATGGCTACTAAGGCGGTTGCGGTTGATGGTGGTTATCAACTCAATGGCAGTAAAATGTGGATCACCAACTCACCTGTTGCCGATGTATTTATTGTGTGGGCGAAACTTGATGGCGTTATTAAGGGCTTCATTCTTGATAAGGGCATGGCAGGTTTATCAGCGCCTAAAATAGAAGGCAAGTTTTCACTGCGTGCTTCTATTACTGGCGAAATCGTCATGGATAATGTTTTTGTGCCAAATGAAAATATGCTGCCACATGCTTTTGGTTTGTCTGGCCCTTTTGGTTGTTTAAACAAGGCGCGTTATGGTATCGCATGGGGCGCACTTGGTGCTGCCGAGTTTTGCTGGCATGGTGCACGTCAATATACTTTAGACCGAGAGCAATTTGGCAAGCCTTTAGCGGCAACTCAATTAATTCAAAAGAAACTCGCGGATATGCAAACTGAAATAAGTACCGGCTTATTGGCTTGTTTGCAAGTGGGTCGCTTGATGGATGCAAATAACCTAGCTCCAGAGGCTATTTCTTTAATTAAGCGTAACTCTTGTGGTAAGGCTTTAGACATTGCCAGACAAGCGCGTGATATGCATGGTGGTAATGGTATTAGTGATGAATTTCATATTATCCGCCATGTGATGAACCTTGAGGCGGTAAATACCTATGAAGGTACTCATGATGTTCATGCCCTTATTCTAGGTCGCGCTCAAACAGGGTTACAGGCGTTTTTCTAACTTTATAATAGGCCCTTGTTGACTTATATAAAGCACGCCTTATCGCAAATAGTGACTTGTAGGCGTGTTTTATTATATCGTTGCTATAGTAATTAAAATAAAATTAATGGCTTAGCAGTTTTATATGAAAGTAAATGACGAGGTAAAAGAGTATAGAGACGAAAGCTTTTTAGCGATTGAACCTAAGGCTTTCTCAAAACAAAGTCATCAGTTCTGGACCATACAAATAGCGGGATGGTCAGGTTATGCGCTAGTTGTCTTTTTAGCTATTATTCGTCCACAATTTGACACCCCCGGATTTAACCTTTCAGGACAAATAATGAACCTCATTGCTGAGACAATGAGTGGCTTCGTTTTGTCTTACTTGCAGTGGTTATTCATTAGGAAAATAGTCCATTTTCCTCTAAAGAAAACATTGTTTTTAAGTTTTAGTTTTGCCGCTTTTTTAGGTCTTATTTACAACATTGTTAAACTCAGTAGTTTTAAAGTTATTGTTTATAATCAGCAATGGAATGAAGCTTGGGACATGTTGGAGTTTGGTGGTTGGCTAATGTTCTCGTTAACAACCATGTTTGCCTGGACCTCAATCTTTTTTATTATGCTCTACAACACTAAGTTGCAAAAAGAACATGAAAGGCTTTTAAAAGCACAAACCTTAGCGAAAGATGCACAGTTGCAAATGCTTAGGTATCAATTAAATCCACATTTTATGTTCAATACTATGAACGCCATCTCAACACTTATCTTGAAAAATGAAAATGATAAAGCTAATGAAATGTTAGATAAATTGTGTGAGTTTTTCCGTTATACCTTAGATTTTAAAGCCAAAAGTAAAACGACCTTAAAGAAAGAGCTTGAGTTACTAGAGCTTTATCTCTCCATTGAAAAAGTACGTTTCGGTAAGCGCTTGCAAGTTCAGCTTGAAATTAGTGACTCGGCAAAAAAATGCCAAGTGCCAAATATGTTACTGCAACCTTTGGTTGAAAATGCAATTAAGTACGCCATTGAGCCTAGAAAAAGTGGCGGTAAAGTGACTATTAAGGCAATGTGTACTTATAACCGCTTAGTGGTTAGTGTACTTGATGACGGTTATGGAGAAGATGAGCAAAGCAAAAAAGGATTTGGCATTGGCATCAGTAATACTAAAGCAAGATTAGATGCTATGTTTAATGGAGACTATGAAATTAACTTAATTGCTAAGCCCGCAGAAGGGGCAAGGGTTGAGATGTCTTTGCCCATAGAGAAGTGACTATGATTAACTCTCCTTTAACAGCTGTAATTGTCGATGATGAACCTCTAGCGTTAGAAGGACTTAGATTAAGGCTCGAAAAAATACCTGAACTTGAGGTCATTGGCGAAGCGAGTGATGGTGATCAAGCTATTCAATTATGTCATGAGCTAAGCCCAGATGTTCTTTTCCTCGATCTACAATTACCAGGTTTAAATGGTATTGAAGTTGTACAAGCCTTGCAGTCAGACATTTTACCCATGATAGTTTTTGTTAGTGCTTATGGGGAGTATGCCTTAGATGCTTTTGAGCTTAATGCTATAGATTATCTGCTAAAACCGGCTAATCTTGGACGTTTGAAAAAAACGGTTGCTCGCATTTTAGAGCGACGTTCGCCAGAAAATATCGACCAAGAACAAGCCAAAGAAAAATATAAATTATTAAAAGCCTTGGGTGAATCTTCTGGTGTCGCTATTTCAGAGTTAGAAGAATGGCTAGGCTCTGACCAACCTTTACCAACCAGCTTCTGTCAGGAGTTGGTGATTAAAAATAGTGATAATGAGAAAGTATTTTTACCGGTAACAGATATTCGCTGGATTGATGCCGCCGGTGATTATATGTGTGTACATACCAAGAAAGAAACCCATATCGTTCGTATCACCATGAAAAAGCTCGAGAGTCAGCTTGATGAACGTATTTTTAAACGTATTCATAAATCAACCTTAGTGAATGTTAACTGCATTATAAGCATTAGAGCTCTGCGTAATAGTGAAAGTATTTTAGCGCTTGGTGATGATGTACAGCTTAAAGTCAGTAGAAATTTTAGCTCTGCTATTCAAGCATTGGTTGAATCTAAACAGTCTTAATCCTCTTGTCGTAATTATGTGTCGCTTTATCGTAGTTTTTGTCGATAAAGCGATAACACCTCGTTTGTACCTCGCCATAGCGCATATCAATTGTAACCGTTTGTTATTTAAATCAGGATGTTTGTAGGGGAGCAGTGTGTGCATGAAATTAATGAATGCCTGCTTAACATTTAAATCACCTCGTTAATAAAACATTAAATATAAAAATACTAAATATTATTAATACAGTGATACAACAAAATAGTCAGGTATTTGGAAGACAAATTATGATTAAAGTTGCAAAGAAGGTTACACAGTTGTGCTTATTGGCTACAGCATCAACATTGATGGCCTGTGGTGGTAGTGCAGAAACTAAAACAGACCCAAGCGTCATTGACCCTACGTTGCCAGTAAGCGACTGGCAGATGGTATGGAGTGATGAGTTCGACGGTAATGAAATAAACTCGGCTCATTGGACGCATGAAGTTAATTGTGACGGTGGTGGTAACCAAGAGAAACAGTGTTACACCGAAGATCCGAGCAACTCATTTGTCAGTGATGGAACACTTAAGCTCGTTGCATTACCTGCTGAAGAAGGTGCTACGCTACCTTATACCTCCGCACGTATTGTCAGCCAAAATAAAGTAAATTTTAAATATGGGCGTTTTGAAGTTAGAGCTAAAATGCCATTCGGACAAGGTAGTTTTCCAGCATTTTGGATGATGCCTTCAGATGACGTATATGGTGGCTGGCCTAACTCAGGTGAAATAGACATTCTTGAAACGGTAAATTTAAAAACCGTTAATGAAGAAGGTGTTGTTGAAAATAATGCCTATGGGACATTACATTATGGACCTAATATAGAAAATCACGCACATTCAGGTGCAGCTTACAGTTTACCAGCTGGTGTTAACCCTGCGGATGACTTCCATGTTTATGCTATCGAATGGCAAGAAGGTCAAATCCGTTGGTATGTAGATAACTATTTATATGCAACTCAAAGTGCATCTGAGCTAAAAACCAAAGCTGACGGTGAAGTGTTAGGTTTGAATCATAGAGGTTGGTTTGCAGAATATTATGATGCAGTGACTGGCGATATGACAACTCACTGGGATAACGCGCCCTTTGATCAAGAATTCTTCATGATATTAAACAATGCTGTAGGCGGCGACTGGGCAGAAAATACCAATAATAAAGGTGTTGACCCTGAAGCTTTTGCTAATGGGCAAACCTTTGAAATTGACTATATTCGCGTATATCAATGTCAGCAGGATACTCACACAGGTAAAGGCTGTGAAACCATCCGAGCTGGATATAATCAAGTAGCAAGTGACGAAGTACCAAACGGTGCTTTGGTGGAAGGTAAAGCGCCTAATCCTCCTGTAGCAGCAGTTCCTGTTGCCCCTGGCACTGTCTTTGACGTGTTTAGTGACGCAGATACCGATTTTGTAGCTGGCCATTATGCGGCTAGCGGTGAGATTGCCATCGAAGAGCTTGATGTTGGCGGTGATCATGGCATCGTTAAACAGTTCACTTTTAACTCAGATGAATCTTTAGGTTACTTCCAGCTTGAACCCGGTAATGTACAAGACTTTAGAGGCTATGCCACCCTTGAGTTTGATATCTTTGTGGTAAACGATAACGGCGCTGATGGCTTTGTTGTAAAAATGGATTGTGTGCACCCATGTAGCTCCAGTGATTTTGCTATTGCTAAGCCTGCGCAAGGTGTATGGACTTCGTACAGCATAGCGTTAGCTGATTTGGTAGCCAACACTAATTCTTCTTTAGACATATCCAATGTAAATACACCGTTAGCATTCTTCCCTACTTGGGGAAATCAGAATGGCTTTGTTGCTCAACTTGATAATGTTCGTATTGTTGCTGCAGGTGATAGTGGTACTAAAGTGGTGACTATGTTGTATGACGATGCTGCAACTGGCGATATCACCTTTAACAGCTATAACCCGGACGGCTTTGTTACCGCTACTGAAATGGCTGAAGGTGATCGCGGCAATGTGGTTGAAGTTGTTAAAACAGGCGCAACGGGTAACTGGTACCTTGATAGTTCAGCTGCTCCGTTCGATATCAGCGCTTATCCAGCAGGAAGTGAATTAGTCTTCGATATGTTTGTTGTTAGTGCTGATGCAGACGTTGAACTGTATATCAAGCTAGACAGCGGTTGGCCTAATGTCAGTGATGTCATTATTGATTCTTCAACATTAGGTGAATGGCAGGAAGTTAGAATCAACTTGCAAACCTTACTTGCTGACGGAAATGCATTTGATAATGGTTTTGCTGACGAGACTAATATAGTTAACCCATTTGTTATGGAACCTACAGGTGTTATGACCGTTAAATTCGATAATATTCGTTATGAAACACCAGGTAATAGTGAGGTAGAGATAGCTTTGTATGACGATGCTGTTATTGGCGATATCATTTTTAATAGCTATAACCCAGACGGCTTTGTTACCGCCACTGAAATGGCTGAAGGTGACCGTGGCAATGTCATTGAAGTGGTTAAAACCGGTGGAACAGGTAACTGGTACCTTGATAGTTCAGCTGAACCATTCGATATCAGTGGTTACGGAGCTTTCAGTGAATTAGTCTTCGATATGTATGTTGTCAGTGCTGATGCAGACGTTGAACTGTATATCAAACTAGATAGTGGCTGGCCGGCTGTAAGTGATGTAGTTATTGATTCCTCAACGTTAGGTGAATGGCAAGAAGTCAGAATTAATTTACAAACCTTACTTGCGGACGGAAATGCATTCGATAATGGTTTTGCTGACGCGACTAATATAGTTAACCCATTTGTTATGGAGCCTACAGGGGTTATGACCGTTAAGTTCGATAATATTCGTTATGTGAACAAATAACGCAGTTAAACCCTAAGTGTGTTGGGCGCATCAGCGCCCGTTTTCCAGCTGTATATGTATTTCATCCTTCTATACAGCGATAACATAAAATAAATGGTAGGTAAGTTATGAAAACAACTAATTTTAAAAAAACAAAAATAGCGGCTTCAATAGCTATGATGTTAGGTACTGCTTTTTCTTTACCGGTATTTGCCGAAGAAGCCGACACCGTAAAAGCGGTATCAGAAAAACTTAGTGATAATGTAAATAAAGATGAAGTCGAAGTGATTGAGGTGCAAGGTATCAGAGGCAGTCTGATGCGTTCTATGAATGTTAAAAGAGATATGTCAGGTGTCGTTGATGCCATTTCATCAGAAGAAATGGGTAAATTTCCTGATACCAACTTAGCTGAATCATTGCAGCGTATTACCGGTGTAACGGTAAGTCGTAGTAACGGTGAAGGTAGTCAAATAACGGTACGTGGCTTTGGACCAGACTTTAACTTAGTTACCTTAAATGGCAGACAAATGCCAGGTACAGGTAATAGCCGCTCTTACAGCTTTGAAAATTTATCCTCAGATGGTGTTTCAGCCTTAGAAGTTTATAAAACAGCACGAGCAGCAAACCCAACAGGTGGCTTAGGGGCAACAGTAAATATTGTTACCAGTAAACCTCTGTCTAGCCCGGGTGAAAAGTTGTCACTTTCAGCAAAGGCTATACATGATAGCTCAAATGAAGAGGGCGATAATGTAACACCTGAGTTTTCAGCACTTTATTCTAATAGCTTTTTAGATGATAGTTTAGGTTTCGCCTTTTCGGTAAACCATCATCAAAGAGATTTTCAACAACAAAGTGCTAATATTCAAGGTTGGCAAGCTAATGTTGATTTGCCAACGGGCTTAGCAGAATCAAAAGTTGTTGATCCTCGCCCATTAGATGCGGATGGAAATCGAGTAGGTAATCACTTTTTCCCACGCGATATGAACTATGGCATTAATAATGTTGAGCGTGAGCGTACTAATGGTCATGCTATTGTGCAATATGCACCAAATGATGACCTTATAATTTCGGTTGATTATACCGGTACCAATGCTATTACAGGCTCTAACTCTATTGGCTGGGGGATGTGGAATGACTATGGCGGTAATATAAATGCTTATGAATTAGATGCCAATGGTACTGTAGTCTATGCTGATATCAGTGGTAATGATGGTTCATACACAGCGTCACGTTCAACCACAGAAGTTAAAGAGCAATCCATTGGTTTAAATATTGATTGGCAAGTTAATGATTCACTATTCTTAACCCTAGATTATCATGACTCGAGCAATGAAACAGATAATGGTGCGGATAAAGGGCTAGGTAGCCATGGTTCGTTAGTGTTAGGCTCTGATCAACTAAATACCAAGATTTATGATTACCGCACAGGTGATGTACCCTCTGCTGAAATTTTATGGAAAAACGGCAGCAATGAATTATCTCCAAGTGAAATTGATTCACATTTTAGTCAATTTGTTCATTCACCAGGCAAAGCAACGGTAGAACAAGTTCAGCTTGATGGTATTTGGGACAATAATAATTTTGATATTCCTTTAGTTGATATTAAATTTGGTATTGCACGCACCGAGCAAGAAATGAGTGGCTCTAATGCCTGGAGTGGCTTAATTGGTGGTTTCTTATTTAACCCATCATACACAGCCATGCTGCCAGATGGCATGTTTACTAAACATTCTACCAGTGGTTTTCTTGATGCAATTGACGGCGGTGGCAGTGATTTAGATCCACATTATTACTACACCTTTGATTTTGATGAAGTAGTCGCACGTTCAGAGGCCTTTTTAACTAATGAAGAGCTAGGCGGTGATGATTACTTTGCTACAACGGCTTACCATGACATGGGTACATTTTCTCAAGGCGGAGTGCAAGAAGACACTACCAGTGTATATATTGACTCTTCTTGGGAGTTCGACTTAGCCGACTTCCCTGTGCAAATTAATGTAGGTGCTCGTTATGAGCAAACTGATGTTACCAGTACCGTGATGCAGCCTGTGCCAACTGATGTTTGGTGGAAAGGTGGTAGTGAATGGCATACCCAATATTTACCAGGGGAAAATAACTTCCTGACGATGGAAGGTGAACATGATGTGTTCTTACCTATGATAGATGTTCGTGTTGATTTAACCGACGAGTTGGTTAGCCGGGTTTCATGGGGGAAAACAATTTCTCGTGCACCTTTAGGCTCTCTTGCTGGTGGGAGAAGCTTATCGGGCAGCCCCAAAATAGGCTCTCGTAATGGCGGCGAAGGTAATACTAATTTACAACCTTTTGAATCAACAAACTTTGATCTTAGCCTTGAGTATTATTATGGCGAAGGTAGTTATGCCTCAATTGGTTATTTCAATAAAGACGTTAAAAACTTTGTTGGTAGTCAGATCACCGAAACAAGTATTGATGGTTTTAATGATATTTACCAAGGACCACGCTGGCAACAAGCGGTATCAGATATAGAAGGTCGTGGTGAACAAGCAACCAATGATGCTATTTTTGCTCAAATGCAAGCCAATGGCTCAGCACTTAATGAACAAGGCTATTTAGTACCCAACGCTGATGATCCAGCAATGTTATGGGATATTACACAACCATTTAACGCCGCTGATACTAAAAATGTTTATGGTGTTGAAGTTGCCCTGCAGCACTTAATCGGAGAAACCGGTTTTGGTTTTGGCATTAATGCCACCTTGGTTGAAGGTGATGTTGAATTTGATGTTAATAGCCTAAGCCAACAAACACCGCTTACCGGTTTAAGTGATTCTGCTAACTTCCAAGCTTTTTATGAAAGGCATGGCCTGTCAGTAAAAGTGACTTATGCATGGCGTGATGAGTATTTAATTGGTGTAGGCCAGGCACAAGGTTCATCAGATAACCCTCCGCAGTTTGCTAAAGAGTTTGGTCAGTGGGATATGAGTGTTAACTACGATGTCACTGAGCGCTTCACGGTATTCTTTGAAGGTGTCAATCTCAACAATGAAACTGAGCAAGGCTTTGGCCGATATGAAGAGCAGTTCTTATTTGCTCGAGAATATGGTCCTCGTTACGCCTTAGGTATGCGTTATAGCTTTCAGTAATACCTTTTAGTTATACCGTTTAGGGTATTACTAGCACAATTGGCATGTAACAAGGTTGTTATATGCCAATTTCAACATTATTTCGAATGAGCTATTAAGCACCTTGGTGAATACATAACTCAAAACGAAAACTTTCATCACTTTTCAAATCGTAGGAATTCTGCTCATGGCTAGCACATCAGTAATTCTAGAGTCTCAGGGTCAAGTTAACCCGGCAGAGTTGCCAAAAAACAATCAGTTTGCGCTGATTTCATTAACGACATTATTTTTTATGTGGGGCTTCATTACTTGCCTCAATGATATTTTAATCCCTTACTTAAAGGGAGCCTTTGCACTTTCATATACTAAAGCGATGTTAGTACAGTTTTGCTTTTTTGGTGCTTATTTTATTGTTTCATTACCTGCAGGCAAGTTAGTAGGAAAAATAGGTTATAAAAAAGGCATAGTTACAGGCCTGACGGTAGCATGTATAGGTTGTTTGCTTTTTTATCCTGCTGCTCATATGGCTGAGTACGGCCTATTTTTAATGGCGCTATTTGTTTTGGCAGCTGGCATCACCATTTTACAAGTTTCTGCAAACCCTTATGTTAGTGCATTGGGACCAAGTAAAACGGCATCATCACGCTTAACCATGACACAGGCCTTTAATGCTCTAGGAACAACGGTGGCACCATTTTTTGGTGCTTGGTTAATTTTTAATGGCGTTGAAGCAGGTTTAGAGTCTAGCCTTGGACAGACTGAAACGGCAAGTGCTTCAGCCGTCAAAATTCCTTATCTATTACTCGCTGCAAGTTTACTGGCGTTAGCTTTTATCTTTTCAATAATGAAACTGCCAGACTTAGGCAGGAATCAACAAGAAAAATCCTCATCAAGTAACGCATGGCAATTTCGTCATTTAAGGTTAGGTGCCTTTGGTATTTTCCTTTATGTCGGCGCTGAAGTCTCAATTGGCAGTTTTTTGGTGAGCTTTTTGAGTGAACCATCCATTGCCGGTATGCAAGAGTCAGAAGCCGCTCAATTTATTGCCTATTATTGGGGCGGCGCTATGGTTGGCCGCTTTATTGGTGCTGTTGTTATGCAGCATATTGCTGCCGGCAAGGTGCTCGCCTTTAATGCGCTGATGGTTATTGTCTTAATCGGTTTTGCCATAAGCTTTGATGGTGCTATTGCTATGTGGTCAATTATTGCGGTAGGCCTGTTTAATTCAATTATGTTTCCAACCATCTTTAGTTTGGCTATTCAAGATTTAGGTGAGGCGACCAGTAATGCTGCGGGTGTGTTGTGCCTAGCCATTGTTGGTGGTGCTATTGTGCCATTAATGCAAGGGGTATTGGCCGATAGTATTGGTGTGCAACTCGCTTTCATTCTTCCTGCTGTTTGTTATGTTTTTATCGCTTATTACGGTGTGAGTGGCTCAAAGCCTAGCGCCGCGGCTCAAAAAGGTTAACCTCATGAAATATTCAAAAAAATACATATTAGCAACGCTGATCACTGCAAGCTTATCAGCTTGTAACAGCGAGCCAAGCAAGACCATTCATCTCGATAAACAAGAATCTAGTACGACTAGTCATGATTTATCTATATGGCCAAAAATACAGTCAGAAGTGACACAAGATGCGGAACTTGAAGCTAAGGTTCAACAATTGTTAGCTAAGATGACATTAGCACAAAAAGTTGCACAAATGATCCAGCCTGAGATACGAGATATTACGGTAGCAGATATGCGTAAATATGGCTTTGGCTCGTATCTAAATGGCGGTGGCGCTTTTCCAAATGATAATAAGCACTCAACACCACAAGATTGGATTAATTTAGCAGAAGCTATGTACCAAGCCTCAATTGATGATTCACTTGATGGTAGTACTATACCGACTATGTGGGGCACAGATGCTGTTCATGGTCATAACAATGTTATAGGCGCGACGCTGTTTCCACATAATATTGGTTTAGGTGCTGCCAATAACCCTGAGCTTATTGAGAAAATAGCAAAAGCAACCGCTACTGAGGTAATGACAACTGGCATTGACTGGGTATTTGCACCAACCGTTGCCACGGTTAGAGATGATCGCTGGGGCAGAACTTATGAGAGTTATTCTGAGGATCCTCAAATAGTAAAATCTTATGCGAGCGCAATTGTTCATGGTCTTCAAGGAACTGCAGGTAAAGACTTCCTTAGTGATGATCGTGTTATCAGTACGGTAAAACACTTTATTGGCGATGGCGGAACAGTCGCTGGTGATGATCAAGGCGACAACATAGCAACAGAGCAGCAACTATTTGATATTCATGCCCAAGGTTATGTTGGTGGCTTAACGGCTGGCGCACAGTCAGTAATGGCTTCTTTTAACAGCTGGCATGGTAAAAAACTTCATGGTAATGAATATTTATTAACTGATGTCTTAAAAGGCAAGATGGCCTTTGATGGCTTTGTTGTTGGCGATTGGAATGGTCATGGACAAATAAAAGGCTGTAGCAATGATAGTTGCCCTCAAGCGATCAATGCAGGTCTAGATATCTTTATGGTACCAACGGATGCTTGGAAACCTTTGCTGGAAAATACCATAGCGCAAGTTGAGCAAGGAGTTATTTCACAAGAGCGTATAGATGACGCAGTAACCCGTATTTTACGGGTTAAGTTTCGAGCTGGTTTATTTGATAAGCCAAGCCCAGCAAAACGAAAATTTTCAGGGCGAACAGAGCTTATTGGCAACGAAGCGCATAGAGATATTGCTCGCCAAGCGGTACGTGAATCTTTGGTGTTATTGAAAAATGACAAGCAGTTATTACCGCTTTCACCGAAAAAACACTTTTTATTAGCCGGAGATGCCGCCAATAATATTGGTAAGCAATCAGGGGGCTGGACTATTACTTGGCAGGGCACTAACAATGAAAACAGTGACTTTCCAGGAGGTAGCTCCATTTATGATGGTTTTGCCGCGAAAATAAATGCCGCTGGTGGTCAAATTCAGTTGAGCTCGGATGGTAGTTATCATGGTAAACCTGATGTTGCTGTCGTAGTTTATGGTGAAGAGCCTTATGCTGAAGGGCATGGTGACCGTGATAACTTGCTTTATCA
>Ga0209395_1004329_pt1 | contig 16785 bp, 15 predicted proteins | sample GOMGulsemesocosm_3_FD_184635 | JGI IMG/M metagenome (GOLD analysis project Ga0209395, IMG submission 184635) | Methane-oxidizing microbial communities from mesocosms in the Gulf of Mexico - GOM9D Gulf of Mexico (SPAdes) (version 2) | ecosystem: Environmental > Aquatic > Marine > Cold seeps... | reverse complement strand
AAAGTATCTTGTTTGTACTTTCTTGAGATAATAGACGAATACCATCAAGCTCTCCTCGGTTGAGTAGCATTTGTCCGAAACGGCTCATATCTATTCCTGTACCAATTACTGAAGTTGATGCCGCGTAATCAGTATGCATTAGTTTTAGCCAATGCCGATCCTCGATTTTTTCTTCAGTCATCGAATCTAGCCCACCGTCTGGCCCCATAAACTTGAGTAATAAGGTAATAAAATGATAATAATGATGAGATCCCATAGTGACTTTATCCAACATATCAGTCCGATAGATTAGATCAGAATGATTCATCTTAAGTGGTGTTAAAATAAACTGGCGAATATAGTCTTCATAAGTTCCACCTGATACAGCTTCAATCACCGCACCTAACAACACATAGCTAATATTACTATATTTGCTGACAGTACCTGGCTGAGTAACAATAGTTCGATAGTCTTGAAGCCTTTCATTAACCATCCGAGTCTCACCATAGCGTGGTTCTCCATCAAGATGAATCCAAGCAGCCATTTTGGTATCAAAATCAGGTAGACCCGAAGTGTGATTCAATAACTGATCAATAGTGACTTTTACTGGAATACCAAATTCATCTACGGGTGAGTAATTTGGCAGATAAGTACGAATTGATTCATCTAACGATACTTTTCCTTGTTCAACTAATTGAAAAATAGCGACTGAAGTAAAAGATTTGGTCATCGACCAAAAATGATAAACATGCTCTTTAGTTACCTTCTCACCAGTAAGCCCATTAGCGACCCCATAGGCTTTTGAGAACACAGGTTTCCCGTGTTTTAATACAGTAACATCCATTGCTGGCGGTAAGCCCTCAACCACTAGTGCTGATAAGTAGTTATCCAGGTCTTCAATTGTTTTTACATTTGTCGAGTGTATGATGGCCTTTGGTGCGAACATTATAAATTGACCTATGTAGAGAGCAGCACCTAAAGTCAGAAAAGCTAATGATATTCCGCTCCATTTAGCTATTTTTTTTAGTTTATATTTCAATGAGTTTCAGCCTTATTTGAATTAACATCCATTTATCTCGCTTATTAATTTAATATCGACACTTTCCCAACAACGGATTAGGTTCTCTACGCTAAGATTATCAACCAATTATCCAGGAGACATTGCCTCTTGAGTTTGGCTATCGTCTACATTAACACTTGTCAAAGAAAGCCCTATAGACAACAAAGGAGTTACTATAACAATAAAGTTTTTTTCACACAGCCTAGTCTGAAAAAAAACAGACAGGGGCCGGCCTGATCTCAGACATAGTTTTAAAGGCAGGGTTTCTCACTAGGTAGACTTGTTAAATGATCTAGAAGCATTCGGAGCCAAACTAGCATCTAAATAGTATTTAAGTAGTAACCCCAGCAAAGACATCTAAATGATGACGTTACATAGAAAGTTCCTGTAGTGATAACATTCAAAGGGGTTACCGAAAAGTATCTAATGTAGTATTGAGAAGTGCTCTTTTGAAACCACTGGTCTTCAGCCCGCCCCTTCTGATTGGTGTATTTAAAATCTATCCAGGTACCTTGGGCGAATTAACTCGACGATCTGTTGCATCAGAGAAACTTGTTATCTGTATAGAAAGCGGGTACTCCTTTGCTTCTTGATATGAGTTTACGTCAGGTAAGCTATTTTGGTTAAACTTAACGTCGATTTCGCCTAAAGCAACATAGAGTGATTGCAGTTTCGCTGGGAATATTTCAGCACGAATAACCAGAGCTTTATTTCCCAAGAGATGCATGTCATCAATACCTAGACATATTCTGCTAATAGTCGAGCGCACATCATTCATAATGCTACCAATAGAAGCCTGCACAGAACCTTGGATTTGAATAACTTTTATTCGTGGCATTTAATACAACCTACTGTTAGTGAAGCTCTGTTAAGTAATGAAAATAATTGACTACTATCATTGAAAGTAAACAGACCCCAACGGGCTATGTCGGTACTTTTCTTTTTAAAATGCCACACACATCACCTTAACTTATCAATTTTTGCTCATTATAACTAATTTAACTGTTTATAAAATCGATCACTTATCACTTTCTTGGATGATTCTTACTTCAAGCCAAATGGAACTCGAAGAATATTCACCCGTTTAAAAATCAATGCGTACAACAAACCACAAAGCTTCCAACAACTACAGCGAACTATTCAATCGGCATTAATTCTTTTGAATTCATTTCGCTTTTGCGAACCACTACATTCTAATTCGAGGATAATATGTTTCTCTTTGCCGCGTAGCAGATGGTACGCTCTAATATGAAAGAAATGCTTTGGGTTACTAATAACTTCAAACACAACATTAAAACCTTAATGGAGCTAAAATATGATTATTGAAATCCGTCATTACACAACAAAACCTGGCCTACGCGAAGAATTTATAGCGTTTTTCGAGAGTACTAACAGAGAAGCTCTGCGAGACGCGGGGATGCAAGTGTTTGGGCCGATGAGGGATTTAGAAAACCCGGATAAGGTTCATTGGATGCGAGCGTTTGAGACTCTAAAAGATCGAGACACTATAAAGGAGGACTTTTACGGAGGAACGGTATGGAGCAAAGAGATTGAACCTTTAGTTAGGCCTCTGCTTGTTCTCTGCGAATCAGAGTTGACGGAAACAACAAATGGCTTTGAAGATTTCAAAAGCCAGCATCGAGGCGATGCTTAAAACACAAGGTCTTCAAAAAGTTACTCATTTCTGAGTTGATATCTTAGCTGATTTTAGAGAGAGGAGGATGCGCTTCATTCTTTCCTCTATCTAGCACAGAACTAATTGCACAAACGGGCAGTGAAAAAACGAATAAGCAACCTTAGCATATTGATAATAAACAAGCCCCTCACCAGGGCATCACAGTTCTATGCTTGAAGTAGTACATACACATTGTAAATGATATTAGAATGTTACTCGTTAGACTCTAGACGAAGTGGCGGTAGAGGAATCCCCGCGTAAAATAGTAACAACCTCACTGGATGGTCAACTAGGTATAGAGTCTCGTTAATAGCTTTCATCGCAAAGAGCACAAGCTTTGTACCCAAAATTTTAATTGAAGATATTTATTAAAATGACTATATCAGGCCGTTAACAGCCTCGTAGCTGTTTAAAACCTAACAGTCTGAAGCTGACACAGGCTGCCATTTTAACAGACCTGATTAAAGGCGTTTTGAGAACCAATTGTATGTCTAAAATAGTAGGCCCTTATCAGTTCCTCTTTTATTCAGCGAGAGGAGCTGACATGAGGTCTATTGTTTTGACGTGATTTAAAAGGTGCCTGCCCCCTATTACCGTCCTGTTGTATAAAAAATAGCACAGTTACCTTCAAATCCTAACTTTGGCTAGAAGCCTACGTTAAGTCTGATAGACTAAGGACCCTATGTATTCCCTAAGTATTGATTGTTTAATAATATAATTCGATGCTAATTTAACTAAATTGAAGTAAGACAACGTCACTATGAAAGCATATAGCAGCATTGCAGAGCGGATCCAAATTTTAGAAGATCAAGTTTCGATACTAAACGAAGAAATTGAGGTACTAAAAACACCTCCAACCAGTAACAATGAAAGAATTGTTTTAAAGTATATTGAAACAGGCAGCACGGGTAAAACAAAAGATTTTGTGCGTGAATTAGGCATTAAGTCAGTACGTGGATTGTTCTCCTCTGGTGACGTGAGCAGATTACTTAAGGAGGGCGCTGACGATATATCACCCGCATTATTAGCCATCGCTAATAAATTGTCTCGCGGTCACAATAAAAATGGGCCTAGTCGATAAGCTGACAGTTGTGGGGGGTTGAGAGTCAGGCTTTTTTTGCTCTATGCTCACGCCCCCATACAAAAGCAATCAAATCTGACTTTCGACTTTAGAGCAAAAGGAAAGCTTGATCCTGTTAATTTCTGCAGAGCCAGATATAGAACGAGTAATTTGAGCCAACTGCATCCCATACTTTTATTGTGCTACACCGTCTGTAGCTAACACAAAGCGGACATTTTTAACGCCGCAAGAATAAGCGCGGTAGCGTCCTACTGCTTTCCTTGTTAACTTTTTTACAGCTCAAGATTACGCCTTAAAACCTTTGCTGATGTAATGATGCGCGTAGTGCGATAAAGCTCAGGATGTTTCTCGTTGTTAGTGTAACGCATTGGCTCTCCTGATGTAGGGCTAACAAACCAAGAGGTTTCTGGGCGCGGCTCACCTAGCTGCTTTTTAAGTGCTTGTGATGTAATGCCTATCGCTTCGGCCGCCGCATTGTACGTGCAACGTGTTGTTACTTCGTTTAGGTAATCAATTACCACAGTCATTCTGTCCTGCACTACAATAATCCTCTTGTTAAGTTAACGTCTCAATAATCAGCAGCCAGTGTAAGCTGTCTGACGCTGCAAGCGTGTCATTGCTTGACTTGTATGGTTGTTTTTATCTGATAACCAAATTTCTAATTCCTTTTAAAAACGGGTACATTGGAACCCTTCTTCGACGGCCATCGAAGGCCTTTTTGTAATCGCCCGCTGATTGACCGGTTCTGCGAGACCGATAACAAGTATGAACGTCACAAAAACTCACTCGGCATCACTCGACTAGTCATGTGGACCCGAGTCCAAATAGCAAGGCAGAGGTAGCTTAACTTATGAACAGCCAAGAGATCAATGTCGGTTTCGACACAAGCTCTAAACAACTCGATATTTATGTGAGATCTGTCGGCCATTTCTTTAGTGTTTCAATGTCGTTAAAGGAGTTAAAGAAGCGACAAGAAAGGGTTACATTGTTCTTTTTTACGGCTTTTGTCATCTATCCCCAAAATTGAGATAAATAGAACATATGACCTATATTGATCTAAGTCTTTCATTTTCAAATACTTTATGCCAGACACTTTTAAATGGCCGCTTAAGTATTGAAACACATAGTAAATATGTAACTTGCAAGCCCGATTTGACAATACCACTTTCAATATAGTCTTGGTTGGGGTGCGACTGAGAAATACCAAGATACGGTATTCGGATGATGGAGGTCAGTTCCACTGAATTGTGTTATGGCCTGATTTTATGCACAAAGATCCTTGTACATCATAGTTGCGGTATGAGAACACAGTTCTCTAAATTGTTTAGTCTTTCTAATGGACTCTGGTGCATTCTCGCGGCTACGTCCACTATACCCAAAGCGCTCAAAATAATTAGTCGCTGAATCAGTAAGCAGATAGAAACTTTCCACACCAGAGTTAACCGCTTGCTCCTCAAGTAATTTAAGAATCTTTTCAGCTATTCCTAGACCTTTGTGACTTGTATTTACTGCAAATGACCTCAACAGCGCTACTTCTTTACAAGACTCCCAACCGCCAACTCCAATCAGGACATTGGATTCTTTTGCTACGATAAAATTGTCAAGATGTCCTTTTATGTCATTGGCTGGTAATCCGTAAGACGCTAATAAATCTTTAATTGCATCTAGATCAAAAGGTGTTGCCTGTTCAAATTTCATGTCATTAATCCTGAGCGTAATGAACCAAAACGTCTGCTTATATCGGCCACCAAAACGCATAGCGCTTTGGTGGCCCGCGTTGAAGCGTTTGTTATACCTTTGTGTGCACATCTCTCAAATACACTGTTAAATCATTTGCAGGGGGTATAGAAGGTATTTGATACATCATATCGCTCACAAAGCCTCGGTGATATGAGCCGTGGTTTACCAAGTGCAAAATTATTTCGCTAACAGACATATCCCCTTGCCCACCGCCTACATACTCAAAAGATATTACATTACCTAACTGATCTTCACTTACTCCAGCCGCATAGTCTAAATACCAGTTATCCATTTCTTTTTGCATTGACCAAAGTTCATGCAGTTTGGGGCATACATCTGTATTTCTCGATGTGTAACCGTGACGCACGCCTGTTAAATGGGCCTTGAAAATATCATCTACGGTATACACATGATTCAAGGTTGCGGCTATGTTTTTAAAGTTGGTTTTCCTTTCTTTGTAAATTTCACTCTCTGGCAAATCCATTAGAGCAGAGAATGTGGTTTCGTTAGCCCAAGCCTTATATTTTAAATACATGCTTACAGTGTCAAAAAAACTCATAAATCCTTTCCGTATATATAGACATAATGACTCCCCGCTAGGCTAGTCTCCTTATTGTGGGTTGCAATAAACCAGAGCCATCATAAAAATGTTGATTGTATAGTTAAGAGACTAGCATGTTCAAACATAGCATACTTTTCATCGCCTTAGACACCTATAAAGTGGCTACTGAGGTTCTCTTTTAGAGGATCAACGGGGTAATGCAGCTGTAAATCTCGAAAGAATTCTCTTTGAGAAACAATCCATAAAATTGATTAGACAAAATAACTCTGGCTGAATTTCCTATACATTTAGTGTTTAAAATCTCTGTGGATGGTGAAGGAGGTATGGACAACTCAACCTCCCCCCTTGATCAAAAACATACTATAAATCCAAATATATATACTGCAGTTATTTCCATACTATAAATTCACATATCGCCCGCCTAATGAGTAACTTGTGGTGGAGCATTGTTAATTTGCGAACTATCTTATCTGCGCCCAAACTTGCTTAAGCCCGTACAGATGAACAAGCCCTAAAGTTAAACATATAGCAGAACTCCATAACCAAAATTCAGGTGTTCTGCCGAGCGGATTACTGTAGCAGAAAAAGCCCGCGACACCTCTCAACAGGTAGACTGCGGTAATTGCCGATAATACCCATCTCAGCAAAGGCAGCTGAGAAATCAAACCCGCGCCAGAAATTGCATAGGCCGTCCATATTGAAAACACCAATACTATAAAAGATGTAATGATAGTAGGCTGAATGCTACCTCTTTCTGCAAGAGTTGCCATTCCCTCACCTGCACCCATAAATCTATACCATGTGGCACCATAATAGATGCAGCCAATATGCAAAAGAGCAACTATTGCATTCAAAACTGCGGCAATGCTTAGTAATACATTTGCGTTCATACTCGCTCCTGGCAAGCTAACAATTAAATAGTGTGGCATCTCATTTACGTGAAACAATAGCCAGACAACGCGTTAATTTTAAATAGCAAGCTGTCGTTTTCGAGAGGTCTCACCTTCTTCGAACTGTTGTCCTGCTATCTATCAACTAAAGCAGTATAACTCACTGAATTTAAAACAAATCGAGAATATCAATTTGCGGTAAAGCGCACCCTACATGAACATAAACTAAATCCATATTGCCTAACTACTGATTGACTGTATGTTGGTACGGACATACAACCAAATACCTAATATCAAATGAGGCCGTTTTTAGCCGTAAAGTACCTCATAAACACAAATACAATACTCTAGAAAAGATCGGATCCAGTCGTTTGAGCGTCCGTATAGAAACTTGACTTTGCCAGCTCCCGTTCATTTGCAACGTAACCAAAAATTTTGGGTATATAATTAAAAATAGAATTAAAATTTTTCAAGTCACTATGAATGATTTTAAATTTCAATTATTAGCAACTTCCGATAATTATAAACACAAAATTAGAACTTCCTGCCAATAATTTTGCATATATTAGCCAAATATAGTGATTAATTGTTCTGACAATTACATACAATATATCGAAATTAAACAGACAAGGATCGAACATGAGCAGCAATAGATTTCATTTAGCCATAGAAGCTGGTGACTTAAAAAAGAGTGTAGATTGGTATAAAGATGTACTTGGGTGTGAAATTGATATGGCCGAAGAAGGTAAATGGCAAGACATCAATTTTTGGGGAAATGAACTTACACTTCATGCATCTGCACCAAAATCTTCAAAAGGTGCTGAGCGAAGCCGACATAAAGTGGATATGGGAGAAGTGTGTGTTCCTCATTTTGGCGTGCATTTATCGATAGAGGCCTACAAGCAAGTCAAAGCGAGTGTAGCGGCCAATAACGGTTTTCTTGATGATCCCTATATAAGGTTTGAAGGTACTGATTATCAACAGGAAACCTTTTTTGTTGAGGATCCCAATTTCAATGTATTAGAAATCAAACACATGGTTGCTGATAGAAAATAAAAAACCAAATCTTGATAGCAACTTTAACACTAAGAAGCTGATCTCTTAAGATAAAACCTGTTACTTTTCTTACCTGTAAGACCGTACCTAGATAGGTACGGTTTGATAATTATTTGCTTCTTGTAATAGTCTTCAATGTGGTGCATTCGTATTAGTTTATGCTTTTTTTATTTTTAGAATACGACTTAGACCCTACCGAGTAGCTAAGAGCTGACAGTAAACCTTCTACTATTTTCCTGGTACTGCCTAAAGCTGTCACGAAGCAGACATTCAATAAGTAGATTAACGTGCGTGCCATTAGGTTGATGTAGCCTGAAACATTCAAATCAGTGCATTGTTGTGATGCCGAAAATTAGATCTAGAGCACTAAAAAAATCATTGAGAATAATGCATTAAAACCTGAAAACACATAACTGAGATATTTAATTTTATAGTAATATTCTATAATCCTAAAAATTTCACCTCGCACTGGCGGTGTATCACTTGCCTATTTCAAAGTAGAGTATGCTGCCTGAACGATAAACTTTTTAGCGAAGGCCTCCCCTAATAGCCTTTATTTTTAGGATAAAAGATGAATAATATAACATATTTAGTCTCATGTACTTTGGCATTGTTCGTTCTATCTGGTTGCTCCGCTCAACAAGTCGGCCAAGTTGTATATGACGGAGTAAAAGGAACTAAGTGTACTGAGCAAACTGGAAATTCTTTTTGTAATCCACCAAGAAATTCCAATTCAATTTAATCATATTTCTAAGCATTGGAATAATAAATACCTTGGTCTTTTGTGTTCATTATCATTAAGTCCGTATCTGACGCAGACTGCGTGAAAATTATTGATTACCTTTTGATCTAAGTTCAGGCTTCTTATGATGGACCAATCTTAATGCCATCGCCGATTAAACCATCACTTTTAGTATAACTATAGGGTCAACTAAACCATAAGGTGAACGTGATGGCACATCATATTTTAGTCCAATCCAGAACACAAACTACCTTTAAAACCTAAGTCACTAATTTAATTATTACTGAAACAAAATAACAAATATTATTACTACTGTGTGCTCAATCATATATTCTTAGTACAAATTAGAATTTGATTTTATAACATGCCACACAAGACATACTTAAATGATCTACGCGCTCGATTAGATAACCTAAGAAGCGAGCAAAAGGCCGCATCTGCTCGGCGTTATTTCCCTGCTGGAATTCAATGCTTAGGCGTAACGGCAAAAGATATTACACGAGTGGCGAGTGAGTTTAGCACTCAACATCGGCAACTCAGTGCTTTGCAAACACTTGCTATTAGCGAGACCCTGTTAAAAGAGTCACGCTTCAGTGAAGAAGTTTTACTTGCGCATGCGCTTATCCATCCATTTGTAAAAAGTAATTTCGATGACGACTTGCTCAATCGCTTTAAGTTCTGGCTTGAGAACTACGCCACTAACTGGTCGCATGTTGATGATTTGTGCATTAAGACGGCATATGTTTTTTTATTAGCACGCCCTCACTTAATTGAAAGTACTATACAATGGGCAGATTCCCCCAGCCCTTGGTGCCGCCGTGCTAGCAATGTCATTTGGGTTAAATTCATTCAGCGTAAAATTGGCAAATCCATTTACCGTTTAGACCCTCGCCTAGTTTTTAAAAACACCGATAAACTGCTGAGCGATACCGACCCTTTTGTACAAAAGAGCATCGGCTGGTTATTGAAATCCACATCCATTTATCACCCTAAGTTGGTGCTAGATTATTTGACTCACAAGCACCCACTAATGCCACGCTCTACACTAAATTACGCACTGGAAAAAGTTAGCAGAGAGCAACGCAAATATATTCAAAACTTAAAGTTTTAGCTATTGTTATGGTTGAATCTATAATCCACTCCCCACACTTATTGGAAACCTCGATGAGCGCATTGATTTCAATTGTCGACCTCAACAAGAAATACGCAAATAAATCAGTACTAAAAAACATCTCACTTGAGGTAAAAGCTGGGCAAATTCTCGGTTTATTAGGCCCTAATGGCGCGGGAAAAACCACTTGCTTACAATCTATATTAGGACTGACTAGCTTTAGCGGCTCTATTGAAGTGATGGGGTATAACCCCACTAAAGATAGGGTAAAAATGCTCAATGACTTGGCCTATATTTCAGATGTTGCCATTTTACCTAAGTGGCTCAAGGTTGAGCAGAGTATCCACTATATGAGTGCCTCTCACCCTAAGTTTAATGAAGACAAAGCACGTGCTTTTCTAGCAAAGACAAATGTCAATTTATCATCTAAAATTAAAACCTTATCAAAAGGCATGATCACCCAAGTCCATTTAGCGCTGATACTTGCCATAGATGTTAAGATATTGGTCTTAGATGAGCCCACATTAGGCCTAGATTTACTGACAAGACGGCAATTTTACGACCATTTATTAGAGGACTTTTACAATGCCGAAAAATGTATCTTAATTACCACCCATCAGGTAGAAGAAATAGAACATATACTCACTGATATAGCTTTCATTCAAGACGGCGAATTAGTGTTAAGCGATAAGATTAGTCAATTACAGCAACGCTTTCGCATTGTAATAGTCACAGATCATAAGGCGGTCATCGATAGCGCTTACACCCCTATTTATACCCACAGCCAAATGGGGGTGACATCGATGATGTTTGATGGCCACAGCGAGGAGCAACTTGCCAAACTAGGGCCTGTTTCCACTCCTTCTTTAGCTGAAATATTTATTGCTACAGTATCGAAAAGCTCAACAAAAGAACACATTCCTACTTCACCTGATGCGCAGTCACTATCATGAAACAACTACTTTTTTCCTTTAAAAAAGAATGCTGGGAATACCACACTAGCTTCTTCACCTTGCCTATAACCTTAGCTACTATTTTGCTGATGCTTCCGCTACTGGCATTGCTCAGTAATGCTAGTTTTGATGTCTTTATATTTAAAGATTTTCAAAATACTATTCAGCTAGAACTTGCCGATAATATTCATCAAGTGATCCCCTATTCTGTATTAAGCATTTTTGCGCTGTTCTCTTTTCTCGTGCAGATTTTTTATTTTACTAACTGCCTGTTCGAGGAGAAGCGCGATCTTTCTGTATTTTTTTGGCGCTCTCTCCCCGTCAGTGACTTACAAACAATTCTAGTGAAACTCATTACAGGAGCACTATTGATCCCCTGCATTTTTACTCTAGCGGCAAGCTTTTTATATATTTGCCTGATGCTACTGATCGCGAGTGTATTATGGTTTGGTTACCAGATCTCTATTAGTGAGCTAATATTCTCGTTGCCAACACTAAAGACTTTTGCGGCCTATTCGCTACTGGTCATTAACAGTGCACTCTGGTTATTACCTCTTTATGCTTGGCTGATGCTTGCCTCTGTCAGCGCTAAAAAAACGCCTTTTCTACAAGCCGTTATTCCAGTGGTTTTAATCATTTTGTTAGAGAGTATTTTGGTAAACTGGTTTAGTTGGCCAAATGATTATATATATCAAGCGCTGCTTTATTACTTCTATTTAAGTGACATATCAACGATTAATAATGTAGGTATAGATGTGATGACTATTTACTCCAAAAACACTCATTTATACGGTTTTATGGTAGCAGGCATTCTGCTCTATTTATGTTATATGATGCGAAAGCGAATTATGCTATAACAGTACTTCTGTAGAATTCTCCCACATTCTGCGATAAGCCCATGTGCCATACTAACACCGCATTTGCGCTTATCGCCCTTCTATATTGTGCACCTACCAATCTGCGAATAATGGTTAGAAACCAAATAACCCAAGTATTACCAAATCAGAACTATTGATTTACAATTAAACGGATTTAGCACCCTTTCTAGACTCCTTTTACAAGTGCTGAATGTAGACACTAAAGGCAAGCTATACGGGATCCTAAGAACATTTTAAAACAGGCCATCTAAGCGGATTGCGTCAGTGGATAAAATTTTGTTTAACCACTATTTAAAGCTGTTTATTTGTCTAAATTAAATTTAGTCTAAAATGTTGTTCAATACTGAATATTAATATAATATTAACGATACAGTTTCCCTATAATCGAGTCCCTCAGACCGGTGCTGTCTGATAGGAGTACAAATGGCCGGTAGAAATAAGCCCGTCAACTGGCTGGCTACTTGTTGCGCTTCCCTGATGCTAAGTAGCCCTCTACTACACGCCACCCCCCTTGTTTTATATTATAACGCCCAACAAAAGCCCAAAGCATGGATTGATAAACAACAACAACCCAATGGTTTTTCCTACGAAATCGCCGCAAGTATTCTCAATAAAGCAGAGATTGATTTTACGGCTAAAGCCGTGCCTTTTATGCGTGGAATAAACAGTGCTAGGCTCTGTGATGGTATTATGACAGGGGTTTTTAAAACGCAGCAACGCGAGTTGTTTCTCAATTACTCAGCACCAACCGTGCCTGATAAAGCAGTGGTGGTCAGTCGTATTGAAGACAAATTTAATTACCGTGACATCAATGACATTATGATTCACAAGGTCATATATTTACGCGGAGCCTCCTTTGGAAACGCCTTCGCAGATATTGAGCCTAAGCTCAATAAAGTCACACACCAAAACCCCGCTATGATGTTGCGCTTACTCGCACGAAAAAGAGTAGATTTAGCGATTTTGAACCCGGGATTAGCGGCCGTCAAATCTGCAGCTCAAGCAGCCAATATCGATATTAAATCATTGAGAGTATCCAGCATTCCATTAGCCGAGGTCGATAACTACTTAGTCTATTGTAAAGACGCGCCTAAAAAATATGGGCCACTTTTTCAACGCATTAATAAAGCCATCAAAACGCTTAAACAAGAGCGCAGTTTTGCTGAGATTATGAAAAAATATTAAAGTTTCTCGCTTCGTCATATAAATATGTTTAAATAATGACGAATTGATAAAATTTTACCACTAAAGGCTCCATTTCCTATATAATATGCGCCTTTTTATTTGCATCACGGGCTCATTTTTATACTTGCCTGAAAATGCTAGCCTACCGAGATATCCCTATGAAATTTTTAGCCCTTGATTTACACCCTAAGTTACAACAAGCAGTAGAGGCTTGTGGATACTCGGATATGACACCTGTGCAGCAAAAAGCAATCGTGCCTGCTAGACGCGGTAAAGACGTATTGGCGAACGCCCAGACAGGCACCGGCAAAACAGCCGCATTTGCCCTACCTATCCTCCAGCAAATTTGCGACAAACCTAAGCAAATTGAAGCAGGCTACTGTCGCGCTATCATTTTAACGCCTACTCGTGAACTTGCTGAGCAATTAAGCGAAACGATTAATCGTTATGCACAATTCTTAGAGCTTAACATTAGTGCGGTATTTGGCGGGGGAACGATAGACTCGCAAAAGAAAAAACTCAGTCGTGGTGTCGATATATTGATCGCTACACCTGGACGTTTGTTGGAGCACTTAGTACAGTGCAATATCAATTTATCGCGTGCTGATTTTGTCGTTTTAGACGAAGCGGATCGCATGTTAGATATGGGTTTTGTAGCGGATGTCGCAAGCATCTTGCGCCACACGCCTGATTCGCGTCAAACCTTGTTATTTTCAGCGACTATCTCAGCACAAGTACAACAACTTTCAAAATCTATATTAAAACGCCAAGTAGAAGTGCGTGCATCAAAGATGAACGTCGCTGCTGATACCATTGAACACGTAGTATATCCTGTTGAAGAGCGCCGTAAAGCTGACCTATTTGCAGAGCTCATCCACAAACATAACTGGTTCCAAGTACTGGTATTTACCAGCACTAAAGCGCAAGCTGATGCACTCGTGAACAAGCTAAAAAACACTGGCGTCTCTACCGCAATTTGCCACGGTGATAAAACACAAGGTACACGTAGACGCGCTCTCGCTGATTTTAAATCAGCTAAAGTACAAGTATTGATAGCCACTGAAGTTGCTGCTCGTGGCCTCGACATACCAGGCCTTGAGTATGTTGTTAACTACAACCTACCTTACCTAGCGGAAGATTACGTGCATCGTATTGGACGCACAGGCCGTGCGGGCAACAAAGGTTATGCGATTTCTTTTGTCTCTCGTGAAGAAGAGCGTGCATTGAGTAATATTGAGCGCTTAATTAGCACCAAAGTTAAACGTATTCACATGCCGGGTTACGATGTAAGCAATCGCGAAAACTTGCGCAAGAACATCGCTCAAGGTCGTAAAAAAACACCGAGCAACAAAGCAACCCACACCAAAATTTCACGCACCGCGCAAAAGCCAAGTAAACCTGGCAAACCTCGCGCTAAGCGTTAGTATAAAGTAAACCAAGCGTACCAATAAAAACAGGGCCAATGGCCCTGTTTTTGTTTCTAGATGAAAACGAATCAATAAGCCGTTTTGGTATTAGCGCAGCGTTTGCACTTTCCAGAACCTGCTTGTTCATCCATTCTTGTAACAGCTTTAATGCTCGTAACTTCAACACCGCACAACGTTTTATCAGCCCCTTCTGGCATAAAGTGATTCTTTGATACTTTATTTGTACTGCCAGTTAGGTTTTGCATCTACCAGCCTACGACCACCAGCGCTGGCTTTACTTGCTCGCCATCGAGCAAGGCTTCTATATCAATGCCATTAATCACTAGCCCTTGAATAATACAATCGCTAAATTTCGCGCTAATAAGCTCACCTTGTTAAAACGCCTATTAGTCTGGTCTGCATCTTCATATTCGATAAGGTCAACTTTAGACTCACTGAACTCATCCGCCGCGCGCGTGCCTACTTGGCTAAATTTAGCGCCACTTAAATTGACTGAGTAAAACACTGATTCACTTAAGTGCGCATCGTAAAAGTACTGTGCGACAAGTTAAGATTTAAAAAATAACTAACCGCTAAATTCACATTGTTAAATGTAAACTTATACAAGTTAACACCATCAAAACTCGACTCAGGCATTGAGCACTGATGAGCGACATGCAGACCGCTATAGATTGTGGACTTCATAATATCCCTATCAATAAGATCAACATCAAATGAACAGAGTATAATATTTCGCTGCGCTTTATGTCACTACCACTCAGCATCTCTATAAGAATAGTTTATTTTTTGTACACTTTTATGACTACTTGGTTAACTTCTCAAACCATTTCAGTGGTGGTGCAAAAAAAGCGTGACCTGACACCGCTTTACTCACCTTTAAGATAGCATCACAGTGATTATTTTCATCAAGCTCACACATACTTTTAAGCAATAAGTCAAAGTTATCAGCGCCGGCAGAAAAACTCGCAAACATTAACCCTTGCCCATACTGATCCCCCCAGGGCAAACTCTGCCTGAGTATTTCAACACTATTACTCTCATTATCTTTCACAGCAGCGCGCTTAGTATGGGCGCAGCTTGATTTTTGAGTACTGGGAAATTCGATATTTTCAATTTTAGAACGCCCGTAACTCGCCTCTTGCTCATCCAAGCTCAGCTGCTGCCAGCGCGGTATATTGTGCACATATTTTTGCAAATGGATGTAGCTGCCTAGATTAAACTCACTTTCATCACGCACTAGCGCGACTTGCTCGCGATCATCCCCTTGTGGGTTTTCAGTTCCATCAACAAACCCAGTTAAATCTCGGCTATCCAAATAGCAAAACCCGTGCACCATTTCATCAAGCTTTAAAAAAGGGGTTAGCTGGGCTAACAATAACTGTGACAAATGGTAATTAACATCATGGCGATTTGAGCGTATATGCAACAAAAAATGGGCATCACTGGCGGGCATTGTGACGCTTTCATTGATAATTTCTTGAAAGGGTTTTAAGCCTTGTGGCTTAGCGGGAAACGAGAACATGTCCCAAAAGTCGCTACTGAGACCTACATTTAGAAAAAGCTTAGCGCTGGGGTGTGCTGCCTGCTGGTCGGATAGTTGTTGAGGCAGTGAAGCGATAACACTGAGTAAATGTTGCTGTGCTAAATGATCGATTTTATCGACATTGAGCGTAATAAAAAGCGCATGGGCACTGGCAGGAGCCACTATACCCTGCTGGTATTCAATTTCCATATAATCTCCGTAAAATTATTATGCTTAAACAGATGCGATTGTGGTTAGTTTTCATCTAGAAAAATGGTCGTAGCGAGAGCGATTCAATCATTGGAGATGAGCGCCACTAGATTGGGACCTTGCTTGTTTCAAACAACTTATTCTAGTGTCATTCAGATTGAATGAATAAAACGTTCGCTGGAGGCAGCTGTTGCTGGATGGAAACTAGTTAATGCACCTTCTTTTTGATGTTTTTGCAAAACTCGCAAGAAATGTTCATTGCTTACGAGTCACAAATTTACTTGTTGCTATTACCCACAGGGCGAGCAGAGTCGCGAATCCACTCACTCCAAGAGCCAACATATAGTTTACTGGCTTTAAACCCAGCATGTGACATAGCCAATATATTGTGACAAGCAGTCACACCTGAGCCACACATATGCGCAGTATCATCTACTGCAATTGCAGCAAGTTCAACGTTTAACTCATCTGTTGATTTAAACAATCCATGTTCGTTCAAGTTTAGGCTAAATGGGCGATTCAGAGCACCGGGAATATGCCCTGCAACGGGATCAATGGGCTCCATTTCACCCTTAAAACGCGGCGCCGCTCTGGCATCTACCAGCTGATAACTACCACTACAAATTTGCTCAGTGGTCAATACTTCAAAACTTGAACTGTGTCGAACAAAGTGTGCTTGTTCAGCTATGTAAGGCTGTGTGCTTAACGCATAAC
>Ga0209395_1004320_pt1 | contig 16801 bp, 15 predicted proteins | sample GOMGulsemesocosm_3_FD_184635 | JGI IMG/M metagenome (GOLD analysis project Ga0209395, IMG submission 184635) | Methane-oxidizing microbial communities from mesocosms in the Gulf of Mexico - GOM9D Gulf of Mexico (SPAdes) (version 2) | ecosystem: Environmental > Aquatic > Marine > Cold seeps... | reverse complement strand
ATGCCTGAAGCAACTTTGAAACATTTCAAAACTGTTGTAATTTGCCAAAAGCAAATGAAAATGTCTTTAAACAAGTAATTGTTTAATAAATGAAAAAAGCTTGCCTAGGCAAGCTTTTTTTATGCCTGATTTTAGAGCTCGAGAATATGTCATTGTTTTAATTCGCAATCTGCGAATTAAAAGTGCATTTTGCATCAATGATATAAGCCCCTTCATATTAAAAATATCAAAGAACAAAAAAACTCTTTAATTATCAGAAGGATATGTTTATTTTTTGTTATTGGCATTATTCATGCTTTTTTAACTCTTGTTAATATTAACTAGGAGTTACAAATGAGTAGAAATAATATCTTAATATCTATTCCAGCTATAAAAATTAAAATCATTACCTTGTTGTTATTGATTTTTACAGCTGGGATCACAGTCATTACATTTCGAGAATTAACTAATCACGACTATGTTTTTGGTTTTATTCCTATGTTTGATGTTGATAAAGAGTCAAATATTCCGACCTATCTACAAGGCATATTTATGCTTTTTGGTAGTCTTTTACTCTTCACTATAGCTAAATTTAAATCCGTTTCAGGAGAGAGATATATCAAGCATTGGTATTTTCTTGCAGCCATTTTCATCTATCTATCAATAGATGAGTTAGTAAGTATTCATGAATTATTAATATTACCATTAAGAATCGCAACCGATGCGAAAGGTATTTTTTACTTTTCTTGGCTCATCGCATTTATACCTATTGTTATTATAATAGGTGCTTCATATATTCATTTTCTTTTGCATTTAAACAATAAAACTAGAAACCTATTTATAATTTCAGCTGCTTTTTTCTTAGGAGGTGCTATTGGCATGGAGATGGTAGGAGGCGCATATTTATCAAGCTTAGGGTCTAAAAATTATTTATACGCTGTTATTACACTGATAGAAGAGTCCTTAGAAACGATAGGTATCACTATCTTTATTTTTTCTTTGCTAGATTATCATGATTCTTTAAACTTAAAGTTAGAACTAACAAATGATTGTTAACTCGTAATATGTAAGATTATTCTACTTTTAGCCTCGATGTGGTCAATTATTATTGACCACAATCATTTTATATTAGCTATTAAATAATATTATTAATTAATTTTCGAATACGTATTTCAAAACACATTCAGATATTTCAATAAAGTTAAGGCCGCAACTATGTTCATATTTAACACACTGCTCAGGAGTGACATTAATACATAAGACTGCAGGACAAATATCTTGTAAATATTCGGCCATTCTCTCATTTAAATCAATACGGCCATTTAATTCAGCAATCATATCTTCAACTCCAGCCCATTTATCAGAAGCTAACAGCTTTTCAAAATAGATTTGAGATTTTGAGTTCATAAAATTATATATTTTCACAAGTTACTTTAGTCAGAATAACAGCATATCTCAGTAAAATACCGAAACTTTGATTGAAATCAAAAACGCTCCTTTTTCATTATCCGAGTTTAAGTATATGCTTTAATAAAACGCTTAATACTGTCTTTTAAATATTCATCAGAAGGTGCCGTATCTTCATTGTTGTGCCCTAAAGTACGTTTTAAATGCCAATCTCCCTGAACCATACCTAATAGCTGTAAAGTTGCAAAGCGCGTATTTGTTATATCTAACTGACCTGCGGCAGAAACTAGGCTTAAACATTCACTCACTTGATCTTGAACCATTCTTGGCCCCGCACAATAAAAACATGACCCCAGTTGAGGATGTTCTTCCCTGTGTGCCACACAAGTAGTGTAAACCTGAATAGCATCATCAGATAAAATCAAATCACTAAATGTTTTAATTATCTTAAATAAATTATCTTCTAAAGAATGCTCTGTATGATATAGCTGCCCACGAAATTCAGATGCAGCACAACGCGCCCCTACAGTTTCAACAAATAAAGATTCTTTATCTTTAAAGTGGCTATATACAGTTTGCTTAGATACAGCCGCTTCTTTAGCGACTTTATCCATACTGGTATTTGGATAACCTTGCTCAATAAATAATTTACTTGCAGCTTTTATTATTTGTTCACGCTTTATCTGTGATTTACTGCGCTTTGGTTCAACTTCATTTGGTACCATTTTTAAAAACCTTCACCCCTAAAATACAAAATAGACTAGACAGTCTAGTTTGGTTAATTTATAGTTAACCTAGACTGAGCAGTCTAATATGATAACCAGCCTACTTCAAGGTGCAAGCGGCCAGGTATATACGCTTTTTATAAATCACTTCTTTCACAAGGAACGTAAAATGAAAAAACAACTACTTGCTATTTTTAGTTTATTTATTGCAAGTTTTAGCGCTTTGAGTGCTGAAAATGTGGTAAATATTGAAGCGCTTACATTACAACAAATGGAATATTATCAAGTAGAGCGACATTTTAGTGGCCGTGTAATTAAACAACAGGATGCCAAATTAGCATTTGAATTTTCGGGAAAAATAAAAAGCATTCACTTTGATCAGGGCGATGCGGTAAATAAAGATACAACGCTTATCACTTTAGATACCAGTTTACTGAAAATTGAAAAACGCAAACTTCAAGCAAACTTAAAACGTATTGCAGCCGAGTTATCTCTAGCCAAATTAGATTTGAAAAGATTAGAAAAATTACAAAAGCAAAATTATTCAGCAGAGCAAAATTTAGATCAAATAAACACTCAAATCAGTATATTCCAGGCAAGTATAAGCGAAGTTCAAGCCGCGATATCAGGCGTTGAACTACAAATTGAAAAATCTCACTTAAAAGCACCCTTTAATGGTATTTTAGGTCAAAGATTTGTTGCTGTCGGTGAAGTTGTTGCGCCTGCAACACCTGCAATTCGCTTATTAAAAAATGGTCACAATCAAATTCAAGTCGGTGTACCACAGCATTTACGTTCAACAATTCAGCCTCAGATGCCAGTGATTATTTCTGGGCAAGAATATATAGCAAATGTACTGAGTACAGGGGCTGAAATAGATCCCATTACACATACTCTTTTAATGAGATTTTCATTACCCGATGATGCTACAGTTTATGCGGGACAAGTCGCCAGACTTAAAATCAAACAAAAGAAACATGCTTTAGGCTATTGGATACCTTTATCAGCCTTAACCGATGGTATCCGTGGCACATGGAATATTTATCATATAAACCAGCAAGATAATACATCTCGATTAAAACCTATCATCGTTGAAGTAATATATACCGATGGCAAAAATGCATTTGTGAGTGCTGCTTTACCTGATAATAGTAAAATAGTTGCAAATGGCTTACACAAAGTAAGTACCAACATTGCAGTCAATATTGTTAATACCAGACTTGCTGGTAAATTTAGCCAAGAAGGTGAGTTGAAATGATCAAATATTTATTTGAGCACCCTCGCCTGCAAGCATTAATGATTGTTTTATTATGTGTCAGTGGTTTAGCTGCAATCAGTAGCTTACCTAGAACCGAAGATCCCAGGATCACCAATCGTTTTGCCTCTGTTACTACTTTTTTACCTGGTGCCAGCGCTGAGCGCATTGAAGTACAATTAAGTGAAGTTTTAGAACAAAAACTAAAAGCACAACAAGAAATTAAACTCATCGTTTCTACATCTCGACCAGGTATTTCTGTATTAAGTATAGAGCTAAAAGACAATGTCATTGATCCTATCCCTATTTGGTCACGATTAAGAGATTTGTTAGCCGATGTACAAACGCAACTGCCAACTCAAGCAAGTACTCCTCTATTAGATGACGAAAAAGGCTATGCGTACACTCGAATATTTGCCCTTACAGGTAATAGTCCTGAAGTCTCACTGGCTACAATTAACCGTTATGCAAAAGAACTACAAAGTAAATTACGTAATGTTTCAGGTGTAGAAGTCGTACATTTTTTTGGCAAGCCTGAAGAAGAAGTATTAGTTGAAATAAATGCCCATAAAGCAGCTTTAGCCAATATTTCAATCCAACAGATTGCAATGGCACTTAAAGGCGCTGACGCAAAAGTGGCTGCAGGTACTTTAATCAACAATCAAACACAAATCCAATTAGAATTAATAGGCGCTTTTGATTCAATTACTCGTATAGAGCAAATACCATTAATCAGCACAGCAACAGGCAGCCAATATCAATTATCCGACCTCGCTAGTATCAAAAAATCTATAAAAACGCCTGAATTTGATATTGCGTTAATTAATGGTCAACCGGGAATTTTTGTTGCAGCACGTATGTTACCGGGACTTCGCATTGATAAGTTTTCAAAAAGTGTAGATGAAAGCAAAAAGCTATTTTTACAAAACTTACCCGAACAAATTCAACTAAAAGATATTTTTAATCAGCAACAATACACTGAAAATAGATTGGGCGAACTTATCAATAATATTTTAGTTGGTTTCATTATCATTTTATCAGTATTAATGCTCACTTTAGGTTTTAAAGCCGCTATCATAGTGGGTACAGCCTTACCACTGACAGTTCTATTTACTTTAGTCACCATGCAATATTACGGCTTACCCATACACCAAATGTCAGTAACAGGCTTGGTAGTAGCGCTTGGCATCATGGTTGATAACGCAATCGTTATGACGGACTCTATTCAAAGATATCGCCAACAAGGGTATAGCGCTTTAAAAGCAGTCCAAACCGCAGTATCACACTTTTGGATGCCATTATTAGGCTCTACTTTAACCACTATACTCGCTTTTGCGCCAATCGTACTTATGCCAGGACCTGCTGGCGAATTTGTTGGTGGCATAGCCTTAAGTGTTATCTTTGCTTTAATCGGTTCATATTTAATTTCTCATACCTTAATAGCGGTATTTGCAGGACAGTTTATTAATGGCAATGAGCCAAATACAATTTGGGGAAGAGGCATTCGCCTACCCAAGTTATCTGAAAAGTTTTATGCTTCATTAAAATGGAGTTTAAACCATCCAAAGCGCACTTTATCTTTGGTATTTATTTTACCTGCTTTAGGTTTTTTCAGTGCAGGTCAACTTACTGAACAGTTTTTTCCCCCATCTGATCGTGACATGTTTCATATAGAAATGCGATTATCGCCTAGCAGTAGTATCGAAAATACCAAACAAACCACTTTAGAAGTCGACCGTTTTATTAGGCAGTTTGAAGGTATCGAAAAATTAGATTGGATGATAGGTAATAACTTTCCTAGCTTTTATTACAATATAAAACCCAGAAGTCGAGGTGCTACTAATTATGCACAAGCGATGGTTAAAGTGCCTGATTTTAAAATTGCCAACAAGCTCATTCCTGAATTACAAACCGCCCTTGATATCGCATTTCCACAAGCGCAAATCATAGTGAGAAAGTTAGAACAAGGCCCTCCATTTAATGCGCCAATCGAAATGAGAATTTACGGTCCAAACCTCGATACTTTAAATTTACTCGGATTGGAGTTGCGCACTTTATTAATTGCACACAAAAATATAACTCAAACTCGTTCGACTTTAATGTCTGGCAACCCTAAACTTTGGTTAAAAGCCGATGAAATAGCATTAAAGCAAAGTGGTCTAACCCTAAATGATTTGGCCAATCAATTACAATCTCAATATCACGGCATTATCGCTGGCAGTATAATAGAGCAAACCGAAACAATACCAGTGAGGGTTCGCGTTTCTGATAGTGACAGGAGCTCAACACTGGCACTTAATTCGACTAACTTTATGAGCAATCAATCATTAAATGTTGAAGCTTTTACCGAGCTGAGCTTAAAACCATCAAGAGGCAGTATAGAACGAAGAAATGGCGAGCGTGTAAACGTGGTTGAAGGCTATTTAAAAACAGGCATTATTCCACAGTCAGTTTTAAGTGATTTTCAAAACATCTTAGCTAATTCCGATTTTAAATTGCCACCGGGTTATACATTAGAAATTGGTGGTGAATCACAAAAACGCAATGAAGCTGTCGGTCAACTGATTGCATCTGTAGGTATTATTGCGGTATTGCTGCTAACGGTACTTGTTGTATCCTTCAATTCATTTACCACGACATTTTTGATTATCATAAATGCGATTCAAGCTGCCATGTTAGGCTTGTTAAGTGTCTATCTGGGCGGTTTTCCTTTTGGCTTTACTGTGATCATAGGTTTGCTTGGTTTAATGGGATTAGCCATTAACGCAGCCATCGTGATTTTATCTGAGTTACGCGCTACTAATGCAGGCACAGATCAAGATAAAATCATCGCAGCCGTAATGACTAGCTCCAGACATATTACCTCAACCACAATCACCACTGTTGGCGGCTTTATGCCTCTGATATTAGCTGGAGGGGGTTTTTGGCCTCCATTTGCAGTATCTATTGCTGGCGGTACAGCATTAACAACTATTTTATCTTTCTACTTCGTACCCGTTGCATTTAAATTAATGATGGGCAGAAAAACTAAAACTGATATGGACGCTAAAGCCGAAATAATTCCAGCTAATTAACCCCTAAATAGCTTATCTAACTTTTAGATAAGCTATTTCTACTCATTAATGACTTCTTACATAAATAAATTCAAAAAACTTGGTTTAAATTCAGGGTTATGCAAAACTAAGGTTATTCAATAATCTCTATAAATTAATGCTGATAAAAGGTGACAATGAATGTCGAATTTTAATGCCTGGAAGCTATTTAGTTTTTTTTGCTTTTCACTGTTTCTATTAGGCTGTGAATCTAAAGAAGAACAAGCTCAAAAATCAGTTCAGTTAGAAGTAACCTCAACTGAATTAGAAATAGCGAGTTTAAAAAAAGCACTGGATAATAATTACATCCGAAATGCTAAATTGCTAAAAGAATATGATAGCTACTTACAAAATAATATCCCTAAACTTTCTCAAATAAGTAACCTAGTTGCGCTAGATGCGACGACCCAAGGCCCATTATTTCAAGGTTTAACAACCCGCTTAAATGATATAAAAAATGAGCCAGTCACCTTAGATAATGCATTTATTCAATTAGATCGTTTAGCCAAAATAAAAGAAGCTGCCAAACTAAGCTTATTTGGCGACGCATTAACCGATCCATTAAATGTATTAGCTGATATGTCTGAAGGCAACCTAGCCCGTGTGGGTGCCATCAGCCAACAAGCCGAAAATGCAGCGAATCAAGGTGAAAATTTAGGTGCAGGTAGCCAAATGATAGGTAATCCTAATTACGGAAATTGGCAAACCAACTCAAGCGGTACTAGTTTTTGGCAGTGGTATGGCATGTATCGCATGTTTGGTGATGTTGTTGGTGGTGTGAGCTATGACAGATGGAGCCGCAAGCGTCGCTATAGCTACTATAATGACTATGGCCGCTCACGTTATACCAGTAAAAATCAGTATAAAACACAGCAAAAAATTGAAACCCGTACTAAGCAATCATACAAACGCCAAGGTAAACAGTTTACTAGCCCGTATGCTAAAAAACGTGCCGGCGCATCAAGCTTAAGTAGAAGTAGTTATACCCCAGTAAAAACAAGAAGTAGTTATTCTAAAAGCAGTTACTCAAAGAGTTCAGGCTCTGTTCGTAACAGCTCAAGCCGCACTTCACGTGGCGTAAGTCGCGGAAAATAATCAATAAAAAGACTGGTATTAACGAATTTTAATAAAGAATTTTTTGGAGAATATAAAATGAACGGATTAACATTATGGACAGCGCAAGCACTCGCCATAGACTTTATCGTTATCATCGCCTTATTTGTAAGCTTAAAACTTATTAAAGGTTGGGTATCAAACTTACATGCCAATGATGAAATCACAAAACGAGACAATTTTGCTTTTGGTTTAAGTTTTGCTGCCGGTTTAGCTGGTTTAGCCATTGTTTTAACGGGTATTACAAGTGGTAACTTTGCCGATACTTTACTTGAAGAAGCCACACAAATGGCTGGTTACGGCTTAGTTGGTATTGCATTAATCAAACTTGGGCATTTCTTTCAAGATAAAGTAGCACTACGTAAAGTTGATTTACATTTCGAAATTGTAAAAGGCAATGTAACTGCTGCCTTAATTGAATTTGGTCATATTGTTACTGTTGCAATCCTTATTCGCTCTGCACTTATCTGGGTTCTAACTGAAGGCTGGCATGGTTTACCAATCGTGATTGCGGCATTTATTATTGGTAATATTATTATGTTATTAGTAAGCCAGTACCGTGTTCAACTATTCAAACGCACTAATAAAAATGGCGACTGTCTACAACAAGCAATTAAAGATAATAACTTAGCTGTGGGCGTACGTTATGCAGGGTTTTTAATTGGTAGTGGTTTAGCAATTACAGCTGCAACGGGTATTGCACCTTATAACGCTGAAAATATCAATATGAGCTTAGTTTATTGGGCTGCGGCTGCAGTATTTAGCCTAGTGATGTTTATTATTTTGCATTTAATCACTATTAAAATCATCTTATCAGGTACTGATATCTCAGATGAAGTAAATCGTCAAAAGAATGTAGGTGTTGCAGCAATATCAGCAACGACATCATTTGCAATTGGTTTAACGATGGCTACTTTACTCGGTAATTAAAACCTTCTCCTTTCATAGCTCATGAGAGTCACAAGCACTCATGAGCTATTTCTATCTAATTGATCTGAGTCTAAACCCTATTGAATACCTCAACACTTACAAATTCTAAACAAACCTTATGGTTTCACGATATTTTACTGATCACAGTGATGGCAATTTTAGCCGGCTGTGGTTTGATTTATGAATACTTACTCTCTCATTATGCTGGTCGAGTTTTAGGCTCTGTAGAAAGCGCGATATACGCAATGATAGGCACCATGATAGTCGCCATGGGCATAGGTGCTTTTATGGCTCGTTGGTTTAAAGATGCCTTCACCGCATTTGCCTGGCTTGAAGCGTTAATTGCATTATTAGGCATGAGTTGCATTTTATTTATCGCCAGCCTTATCGCGATTAGTTACACCCTACCCCACACACTTTCTGAAACATTTAATTTACCAGCCAATGTTTTATTAGATGGTTACCTTTTTGAAAAGCTACAAGATATAGCGCAATTTATGCCCTACATTTTTGGACTTATTTTAGGTATATTGATTGGCATGGAAATCCCTCTGATTGCCCGTGTACGCCAACAAGTTTATGGCCGATTTTTAGAAAATAATGCGGGTACCATTTATGGTGCCGATTATATTGGCGCAGGTATTGGTGCTGCTATTTGGGTCACGGTCATGTTATCTATGCCTATAATGCAAGCAGCAGCTTGGACTGCATTATTTAATATCGTCGCAGGATTTATATTTTTAGCTAAATATCGCAGTCATATTCGTTATGCAAAATCTTTATTTGGTTGCCATATTGTATTGTTATGTCTGTTTAGCTTGCTTTTAGTCATGGGCACAACGTGGATGAAAGATTTAAGTAGTGTGTTATATAAAGACAAAGTCATTTATTCACAATCAACTAAATACCAGCATTTAGTGGTGACTGAGCGTTTTTTGAAAAATCAAAATGAACCGATAACAGATCTCTATTTAAATGGACGCTTGCAGTTCTCTAGCGCCGATGAACAGCTTTATCATTCAATGTTAGTTTATCCTGCAATGGCAGCATCAAATCGCCATGATAACGTTTTAATTATTGGTGGTGGAGACGGATTAGCACTAAGAGATGCACTTAAATGGCCAGTAAAATCGGTAACATTAGTTGATTTAGATGCGCAATTACTTACACTTTTTGGCTTTGAAAATGAACAATATTCGAGTGATAAGTTCAATATTCCTGAATATATAAAACAACGTGTCGTTAAATTAAATGAAGAATCAATGAGTGACCCTAGGGCTACGATTGTCGCGACAGATGCTTTTTTAGAAGTCGAAAAATTATTAGACCAAGGTAAACAGTTTGATACTATTATCATAGATTTACCCGATCCGAACCATCCTGATTTAAATAAATTATATAGTGATTATTTTTATAATCAGGTTCGTCAATTATTAGCACCCGATGGCGCTTTAGCAATACAATCTACCTCCCCTTATCATGCACAAAGTGCTTTTTTGAGCATTGCCAAAACGGTTAAGTTTTCGGGTTTTTTACACGTAGAGCAATATCAGCAAAACATCCCTTCTTTTGGTCAATGGGGTTGGACTATCGCAACTCGTTCAGGGCAAAGTGCCAGTAAGCGAATTGAAAAATTACAGCAATTACCAGTGGAATCTAAATGGCTAAGCCAAGAATATATTCTAGCTTCATTTATCTTTCCACGAAACTTTTTTAATGAAATAAAGTCTATTGAAGTCAATAGACTCGGTTCAGGTGTGCTGTACGATTACCACAGTAAAGCCTGGCAAAGCGAATCTGAATTGTATAAAAATTAAATTAATTTACACTTTATTGTTGACATAATATGTCGCAAATGCAATTCTTAACTCAGACATAATATGTCATTTAAAGCAAAGGAACAGAAGATGGAATTAAATGAACTTTCAATCAAGTTAGCGACATTCGAAGTAGAAGGTGTCAGTTTTGAGTCTTTTCTAATTGCAAGTGAAGACGCACAGGAAGTCCTTCAAGTAATTGTAGATGGTAATGATGAATTACCTATTTTTGTTACCCAAACTGATGAACAACTGCTTTGTATTAGTTACTTATTTTCTGAAAGTGAAGTAAAAGCAGAATTAAAAAATGAACTTAATGAAGCACTACTGAGATTGAACGTGCCAATTCCATTAAGTGCATTTGCAAAAATTGATGATAAATATGCCATTTTTGGTGCTTTATCAGTTAGCTCATCATTTGATGATATAACACATGAATTAGTAACCTTAGCTGACAACGCAATTGATTCTTTAGATGCGGTCACAGCTTACTTAAATGAATAATGGTTTAGGCCAGGAGATAAAATTATGAGCATACTTAAAAAATTATTTACAGCAGTTCGTGGCGGCGCAAGAGAAGTAGGCGAGTCAATTGTTGATGCAAATGGTATCCGTATATTTGAACAAGAAATTGCAGATGCACAAAACGCATTACAAAAAGCGAAAAAAAGCTTAACAGAAGTAATGGCTAAAGAAATGCAGTGTAAACGTAAAGTCAGCGCATTAAATAGCAGTATCAGTGAGCATGAAGAGTACGCTGGACAAGCTCTTAGCCAAGATAATGAAGCATTAGCTATCGAAATTGCAGAAAAAATTGGTGATTTTGAAACTGAAAAATCAGAGCAAGAACAAGTTTTATCAGGCTTCAGTAATCATATTGTTGCACTTAAACAACAAGTTAAAGAAGCTGAAAAAACTATCAAAGAAAATCAACGTCAGCTTACTATGGTTAAAACCACAGAGAGCGTGCAAAAAGCGACTATGGCAGTAAATAGTACGCTTAATACTAATGAGTCATCAATGACGTCAGCACGAGCTTCACTTGATCGTATCAAGCAAAGACAGCTAGACAGACAAGATGAACTATCTGCAGCGAAACAACTTGAATCAGCGTCTAATGGCGATGATTTAAAAGCTAAAATGGCTGAAGCGGGTATTGGCGGTAGCAATACAAAAAACAGCGATATCTTAGCGCGTATTAAAGCAAAACAAGGTAAATAACTTACCTTAAGCAACCTAAAATTAGCGAGTTATGTAAACTCGCTAATTTATACCTCCCTTACTTTAACTCTATAAACATCTCGTTAAGGAACGCTCCATGTTTAGTTTCTTCAAATCAAAAAAAAATAAACCCGAACGCCAACTTAATGATGCAAGCCAGCTAAAGCCGGGTGATATGCTGCAAATAATTGACTCTTTTGCCTACCCTGCTTGGCTAAAAGGACAAATGCTCAAAGTAGCAGATGTGCAAACTTATCAATATGAACGTAGTTCAGATACTGAATTTGTATTAGAAACAGACTCAGGCCAAGTGGTATTTTTGCAAATAGAAAAAGAAGACGGCGAACAATGGGCTAACTTTTCTATAAAAATACAAAGAGATGACGTGGATGCTATTTTCACTTTAGATGAATTTTCACGTATTTTTGATGAAGAAGATTTAACACACCTAAAGACAAGTAATAAACCTGAAAAATTTAATCAGTTTTTAGCCAACGAATATAAGCAAAGCGAAGATCCATATGTTGCCTATTTTCATAAACAAGATTTCCGTAATTTAGCATTACCTCGCTATGAAAGTGAAAGTGGTGAGCCATGTGAAATGATTTGCTTAGAATCTCCTCAAGAGAGTCATAGCCTTAATATCGAGATCTGGGATGGTGGTGAAACTGAAATTTCTTTAACTTTAACGAGACCAATTACTGATATTGTAGACCTGTTTCCAGGTAATGCTACATGATCAAAAAAGAAGATAAATGGTTAAAGCAAGAGCAAGCGATTCGTGCAACACAAATGGCTTTTGACTTAAGCAGTGAAGTTCAAAAAAACATTAAAAAACAGGCAATAGACGAAGAGCTTACACCTTCAGATATGATCCGAAAAATTTTAGATTTAGATGTTAAATCTAAAAAAACCAGACAGAGATTGTCATTTAACCTTAATGATGAAGAAATAACACAATTAGCCATTCGCTTTGGTGTTGATACCCAAGATAAACGAGCAGTGAAACAAAAAGTAGCTGACATCTTAATTGAATATGCAATAGCCGAAAACAAGGAATAAGTATGAAAGGTGCAGGCGGAACATCAGGTGGCATAGGCCAATTTTTTATTGGTTTAATCATGATGAGTGGCGGGTTTTATATGCTACTCAATGCCATAAAGGTCAGTTCATCATTTGGCATGGGCACTCGTCTGTATGGATTTTCAGGAATGAGTATCACCAGTGGTATGGTAATGATCCCATTTATTTTTGGCATAGGTCTGGTTTTTTATAATAGTAGAAATATATTAGGTTGGATACTCTCTTTAGGTTCAATAACCGCGTTAATATTTGGTGTTATTAGCTCAATTCGTTTTTCATTCGCAAGTATGAGTTCATTTGATTTAATTGTCATTTTAGTGCTGAGTATGGGTGGTTTAGGTTTGTTTTTAAAGTCTTTAAAAGCAATAGATAAGCGTTATCCAGGTGAAAAAACTTAACTTTTTTTAACATTCGTTTTATATTACGGGACAAAAGATTACAGTAAAGATTAAATTAGCTTAATGATTAAGCGAATAAGATGTAATAAGGAGTATAAATGGAATTTTTAAATACCGCATTGACCTTTCCAACCGTTGTATTTTCAGTGTTATTAATCATCGTTATTTTATTTTGGTTAGTGACAATTGTTGGCCTAGCCGACATGGATATGTTTGAAGCAGATGTTGAACTCGAAACTGAAGCAAATACAGCAAATACAGCAAATACGTCAGGAATATTTAATAACTTAGGCTTAGGTGAAGTGCCTTTAACGGTTTCATCTAGCATTATAATTATGACGGCCTGGTTAATCAGCATTTATAGTCAAGCCTGGTTTTTAACCGAATTTAAGTCACATTCATTATATTATGTTTTTGGTGCACTCATTATAATAGCCTGTAGCATCATAGCTCTACCTCTTAGCGCGTTAATTACCAAACCATTAAGACGCTTTTTCACCAGCAAGCAAACAGCCAATAAACATGACTTTATCGGTCTAGAATGCACCATTGCCACCTCAAAAGTAACCCAGACATTTGGCCAAGCCAGAGTCACACTTCAAGGGGCGGAACAATTAATTGAAATCAGAGTTCAAGATTTAACCCATCAATTCAATCTCGGTGATACCGCATTATTAATAGAGCACTTAGTTGACTCTCGCAGTTATGTAATCGCACCAAAACCTTGGTCATAGCCCCATAAAATATAAACTATTTAACTGAATTTAAATTATTAAAGCAGTTTACAAAAGCGACATATAATCATTTTAGTAAGGAAACAACATGGAATTTTTAGACAATTTAGTACCAATATTAACTTTTGTTGGTATCGGCATCGCCATTATTTTTGCCATTTTACTGATCGTCGGTAAGTTTTATCGCAAGGTAGATCAAGGACAAGCATTAATTATTAATAAAATGAAAAATGAACCTGATGTCACCACCACAGGCGGCATTGTATATCCAGTGATCCATAAGATGGAAGTAATGGATATTTCAACCAAACGCATGGTATTAGAACGTAAAGATAAAGGCGGCTTAATTTGTAAAGATAATATTCGTGCCGATATCACAATTACATTTTATATTCGAGTTAACGAAAATAAAGAAGATATCTTACGTGTTGCCAAACAAGTAGGTTGTGTACGTGCCTCTTACCCTGAAACCTTACAAGAATTGTTTGAAGCAAAATTCTCTGAAGCACTGAAAACAGTTGGTAAACAGCTCGATTTTGTTGAATTATTCACTCAGAGAAATCAATTCAGAGACAAGATAAAAGAAGTGATTGGTCAAGATTTATCTGGCTATACTCTAGAAGATGTGGCGATAGATTATTTAGAACAAACTTCAATTTCAAAGTTAGATCCACAAAATATTTTAGATGCTGAAGGTATTCGTCGCATCACTGAAATGACAGCGTCACAAAATGTTGCGACTAATCAGTTAAAGAACGAAGAAGATATCCAAATCAAAAAGCAAAATGCTGAAACACACGAAAAAGCATTAGAATTAGAACGCCAAGAAGAAGATGCAAAAGCCAGACAAGCAAGAGAAGTAGCAACGGTTCGTGCCCGTGAAACAGCTGAAACAGAACGTGTTCAACAAGAAGAACGTTTAAAATCAGAACAAGCTAAAATGCAAACTGATGAAACTATTGGCATTGCTGAACAAAACAAACAACGAGAGCTTGATATTGCTGAACAAAATCGTTTAAGGGTATTAGCAATTGAAGAAGAAAAAGTACTACGTGCACGCCAAATAGAGCAAATAGAGCGAGAAAAAGAAACTGAAATATTAACTATTAACAAGCAAAAAGCGCTTGAAATCGAACGTAAAGAAATAGCAGAAGTTCAACGCGATCGCATTGCTGTTGAAAAAACAGTTGCTGAAGAACAAGAACGCATCAAAGATGTTCAAGCCCTATCAGCAGCCGAACGTCAAAAAGAATCTCTCATTATTGCTGCCAAAGCAGAGGCTGAACAAGCATTAGTAAAAGATATAGAAGCAGCAAAAGCAGCTGAACAATCAGCTGAATATAAAGCAAAAGAACAAGAAACCTTAGCGACAGCTCAACTACGCGTCGCGAATCAAAATGCAGAATCAAAGAAAATATTAGCTGAAGCTACCAAAGTAGAACATGCAGCTATAGGTTTAGCAGAAGCTGATGTGATTAAAGCAAAAGCCGAGGCAAGCGCAGTACAAGGTGAGGTAGATGCTAAGATACTGAAACAAAAATTAGCAGCACAAGCACAAGGCGACCGTGACATTGGATTAGCCGATGCACAAGTTAAACAAGCAATGGCAGAAGCAATTGAAAAACAAGGTGAAGCAGAAGCTATCAATGTAGAGCGCATGATGACAGCTGAAGCAAAAGGCTTAGAAGAAAAACTAGAAGCTCTCAATGCAATGAGCCCAGAGGCAAGAGATTACGAGACTTACACATTGCAACTAAATCAGAAAAAAGAACTTTCACTTGCCTCTATTGAAGCGAATAAACATGTTTCAGCTAATCAAGCAGAAGTTATGGCTAAAGCACTTGGCAGCGCTGATATCAATATCATGGGTGGTGATGGCCAGTTCTTTAATCAATTCATGAAAGCGATTAGCTTAGGTAAATCGATTGATGGTTTTGTTGACGAAAGTGAAGTTGTGCAATCTGTTTTTAAAGATCATTTAAGCGGCGAACGTAATATTATTGAAGATTTAAAAGGTGTTTTAACGGGCGCACAAGGCTCTAGTGAAACCATGAAAAACATGAGTATGACCAAACTAATGAACCAGTTTGCGAACTCTAGTGAGGCCGAGAAATCTCAATTAATGGGACTACTAGGTTCAACTTTTAACGCTAATAACAAATCAAATGGCGCACAAGACTCTTAACTGAGTTATTGAGCATTAAATCACATAATTTTTTGTTAGGTGATTTAATGCTCAATTTAGCCTATCACTCATCATAGACATTGCAATTACTACGAGTAGCGTTTTAATTGCAATGCCATTGGTATCAAGATATTGACAGTTAAATCAATTTTAACTGGACTAGTTCAGCAATAGGATTTTATAAATGACGGATTCAAATAACTCAGACCAAGACAATATAGCTTTACAAGGCGGATCTTATGATTTGATCAAAAGGCGTTTATTAAACTTAGGCACTGAACTAAAGTCACAAATAGATAACGTAAATCAAAACCGCATTGAAACCTTTGGTAGTACCGAGCTAAAAGTAAAAGGCCGAGTACGAGTACGTACTGAAAACAACTGTATTCCACGCGATATTATATGCATTGGTGATACACTCGTTTTTGCTTTTAATGTTTTTATTGGATTAAAAACAACAACCAAAGTGTCAGATGTATTTAGCTTGCATAGGCTAGCGAACCAAGAAGAACACTTTGAAATAGAAGATATAAAAACTGACAATAGCTTCTTAACCGACAGCCGATTTATTCGCGATTTTGATGAGTTATATACTTATTACAAACAAGCGCAACTACAGCATTTATATAAGCAAGATGGTCATTTATATGCGATATTTCAAATAGGTGAACGCCTAACTGATATTCGCGTATTCCGTTGGTCTATCTCAGCTGACAATCAAATTAGTTATATTGATAATCGTGGTGAAAAAGCAATTAAAGCACCACAAAATCACGATTTTGAATGGCATCAAACCAGCAGAAAAGAGCATGAAGAAGGTCGCTTTCCTCACATCAACATTTTAGATAAGGTCTTTGTTGAA
>Ga0209395_1004318_pt1 | contig 16810 bp, 11 predicted proteins | sample GOMGulsemesocosm_3_FD_184635 | JGI IMG/M metagenome (GOLD analysis project Ga0209395, IMG submission 184635) | Methane-oxidizing microbial communities from mesocosms in the Gulf of Mexico - GOM9D Gulf of Mexico (SPAdes) (version 2) | ecosystem: Environmental > Aquatic > Marine > Cold seeps... | reverse complement strand
CACTGGATTTTCCCGACCTAAAAATTGTCTGCGGCCATATCGGTTATCCCTGGACGGAAGAAATGATCGCCGTGGCACGCAAACATAGCAATGTGTATATCGATACATCGGCTTACACCGTAAACCGTTATCCTCAGGAGCTCATTCGCTATATGACGCAATCAGATAAACACAAAGTTATGTTTGGTACCAACTACCCCATGCTGACTCACGCACAATGTTTGGAATCACTAGAAACTCTGAACCTAAGCGATGTAGCGCAAGAGCGGTTTCTATCTGGCAACGCCAAAGAGGTATTCCGTCTGTAACGGGTTTGCTTAAGCTTTTTTTGCGCAATAATCAGCGTTCACAAACCAGTAAAATTCTCCGCCTCCTCTATTTTCAGGGTAGATGAGGCACGTTTGTGAATGCAGTCAACTCCTGTACTATTGTGGGGTACTTATCGAATTGGACTCAATAAATTACTCAACATGGAAGACCCTATGACCTCATATTCCCAAATTCACTTTCTTGGCCGCGGCTACCTTCGGCTTAAATTACTGCTCGCAGCCGTATGCTTTGTGTCACTGCCTACAACGGCGATAGCGGCGACTCAAGACTCTATCAACATAGCTCAGCAGATGTATGTCGCTTATTACGGCCGCCCTGGCGATCCTGGCGGAGTCAATTTTTGGGCCGAAAAATTTGATGCTTCAAGTGATTTAAACAATGTCCTTTCTAATTTTGGTAATTCCCAGGAATACAGCGATAATTTTGGCTCGCTGAGCAATGAGGAATTGGTCAATGGTCTCTTTCAACAAATGTTTAATCGCGATTCAGATTCGGGCGGCCTCGCTTTCTATGTGGGTCGTTTGGAGAGTGGTGTAGCAACGCTGGCATCGATCGCCAAACAAATTGCCGATGGCTCTGTGGACAGCGACTTAATCGCTTTGAACAATAAAATTGAAGTGGCGAATAGTTTTACCGACAGAGTTGAACTTGAGAGCCTTTCCTATGGTTCGGGCGATATCGCCACTGTGCAGCAATTACTGATTGCCGTAAGTGATGCCGCCGACTCTGTGGAGTCAACCTTGCTGGCCATTACCACATGGGTCGCTTTTGTCGAGCTAGAATTCTCACTAAACAATACGGATCTCAGCAACGGCGCTTTCGTGCAACTGTGGAGCGACATCAATAGCATCAATACTTTTGCCTTTACCATAACCAACCCAAGTGCAGCGGCGATGGTCATTTCAGGGGTTTCAGCTCAGGACCATCCAGACGAGATAGCCGGAAATTTCCCACTCACAATTGAAGCAGGCGGTAGCAAGACCCTTGAATTGACATTTGGGCCTCTAGAGAGCTCACCGGAACATGTCACTGAATTGAGCATACTTGGAGAAAATTCAACGGTACTGTTTCAGGTTGGGTTATTAATGAAAATCGACAATTTTGCGGGTGATTGGTTGCTGACTGTGCAAGAGGAGGGTTGTGGAAATGAAACAAATACCCTTACAGCCACTGTTGTTAGAACATTCACGGGGGATTCAGCGACAGAGAATCGGTATTCCTTAAGCGTTTCTAATGGCTTAACGGCCACCAACCTTGCATCAGTTTCAGCCAGCCAATTGAACTACGAATACTCTGTGGTATTCCCCGATGATGGTGGTACCACTACTGAGAACGGACAGTTTCAGATTAGACAATCCAGCACCACGGGAACATCAACTTGGTCGTGTGTAAGCGGTAGCGACTCATGCTCGGGAACGTCTGTCATTAGTGGCCACAGAATTTAGACCACTTCAAGATTGAGAGAATTGCCTACTTCGCATCACAAGGCGTTTTTTGATAATGGCCTGGCGACGCCGATTAATCGGCGTTTTCGCTATAAAAAAGATACCCGCAATTAGAAACAAACTTGGGATATAGATAAAACCAAGCTTGAGGCCCAGAATCGCCATTGCACTTTGACTCTCGCCCGCCGGATCAAAATCAAATATTCCAGCCACCGCCAAGGCGAGACCAGAACCTAAGCCTAATCCGATTTTATAAAGTAAATTATTGATTGCAAAATAAGTGGCGCCTCGATCTTGGTGGAATTTCAGCTTACCGAAATCAATAATGTCACCCAATATTGCCAAAGGCGCAATGTTGTGACCCGCAAAAGACACAAAAGCCATAACAATTAACACCATAGCAATCCATCTATCACTAGTGGATTCGAGAAATAACATTCCTATAAGCTGCAGAACAAATAGGATTGTTCCCATAGCCCAAGCGCTTTGCTTACTGGTTTTTCTAACCATGCTTGACCAAATGGGTGCGGAGAACAAGGACACGAGGGTAGCGATTGTAAACATCAAAGCCATTGAATCACCTAATAACAAATAGCTGTCCAGATAGAAATAAAGCAAACCAAACCACATGCCGTAACTTAGACCGATGCAGACATAGGCTAGAAAATAGATAATAAGAGGTGAATTCCCAACAATAGATCTCACAATCAAACTCAGGCTATCTCTGCGAATTGGAAGCACTACTTTGCCGGAGGGAGCACATAGCAAAGCCCAAAGTAAACCAAGCAATGTTAAGCTGCTGCCGACCAAAAATGCGTCCTTAAGCACTTCTGGCGTATACGAATTAGACGCATAAAATGGCAATAGTGGCATTGCATAAAAACACAGAACGCCCATTTTGTAGGCGATCGTTCGCATGGAATAAACCTGTGTTCGCTTATTGTAATCCATGGTGAGTTCTGTCCCCCAAACTAGGTGCGGCACATCTGATATAGTCAGCGCTAGATAATAGGTCAGCGACCAGAAAAGAAAATAACTTGCGCTTACGCCTTGCGAGGGAATAAATAAGTGATAACAGGCAATGATTGCGCCGAACCCACCAAAGACAACCCAGGTTTTGCGCGAGCCCTGCCGCGCTCGATGCCAATCAGAGAGATACCCTATAATAGGGTCTGTAAATCCGTCAAATAACCGGATTAATATCACCGCCGAGGCTATGGCGCTTAGCTCCAGTCCAAAATATTTACCATAAATGGCAGGTAAGATACTTAACATTGGAATGTAGAAAAAGAACGAGCCCGTTGCGGGGGCAGCGTAACTCGCCAAACGACTCCAGCTTAGGGAGTTTACTTCAGTAGATTCGATCGCGACGGTCATAACACAATAGCCTGAAAACTTTACAGTGGAAAATTTCGAGGGAAGCTGCAAGGAAAGCTTAATCAATCATCATCAACGATCGGCAGAGGCCAATATCATTGATAAAAATCCAAACGTTTTTTTGAAAAGTTTTTACGTTTTACAACCTCAAGACCAATCTCAAGTAATTCGTCATTTTCCCGTGAATAACTAGGCCACATTGGTCTATCACTGCCATTTGGGTTGCCTGTTTTTGAGAATTGAACCCAGTAATCTCTGACAACTCGACTTAACTGGTAGTCATACTCCTCGTACTCGATCTCAACATCTGGAGCGACATAATTTTTGGCTTGCAAGGTATTAAATACATAAGGGATATCCATAGCGTGAGGCGCTCCGGGGAAGTGCCCTCGAAGTGATGTAGGAAGGTACGTGAAATGATATAAGTAGACATCCGGATTGGATTCAGAAATCACCGCTGCCGCCGTTCGCGTAGCTCCGGTAAAAACCATATCCCCAAACACCAGCTGAGCCAGTTCTTTTTTGGATTTTTTGCCATACAAGCGAGTGAGAGCCTTTTCATCAAGCTTTAACCAGCGCAAAAAATGTGTTGGGTTATATTCGTCTGTGAGCAGGCTTCCCTCCCAACTATTGGCTCCAAAAATTATCGGCAGTTTATGATAGTCTCCCGACTCAAATATCTGCGAGGGATGTCCGGGTACCAGCTTGCCGTCATCAGTGCTGGGGAAATAATGGGCTTTAGCAACAGATGCCTCCAAAATGTCGACCGCAGGTAATTTCCGTAAGTTTGAGACCAAGTCCGAGGAATTTTCCAAGTCAAGAGCGTCGACGATACGTTCGCCCTGCGCTTCCAGAGACGGGCGTCTACGCCCCAGGTTTCTGACCGAATAATCTGGCATGATCTGACGAGACGTACCACTTTGAGAAATGGCCTTATGGAACAGTTGTTTACTCGCGGGCGACACCAGCAATGCATTCACCGACGCTCCCCCGGCAGACTCACCAAAAATTGTCACATTTTTGGGATCACCACCAAACTTTTCAATATTCTTTTGAACCCACTGTAATACCGCCAGCTGGTCCATAATGAGATAGTTGCCTAAGGGTTCATTCGGCATGTTTTTAAGATTTGATTTTGATAGAGCCGGATGGGCAAACATCCCAAAATTGCCAAGGCGGTAATTAAAGTTAACTAAGACCACTCCTTGTTGTGCAAAGGCACTACCATCATAGGCAGCGACGTTTGCAGAACCCGCAACAAATGAACCACCGTGAATCCATACCATGACTGGCATCTTTCTTTCTGGTGTAATGTTTTTTGTCCATATATTGAGGTAGAGGCAGTCTTCGCTTAATTGGGTAGTGCTATCAAGTAAACCTGTGCCGCCTTTTTGCAGACAAGCCGCGCTGTATTCACGTGTGGGTTTTACGCCTTGCCAGCTTTTAATTGACTGCGGCGCCCGCCACCTTAAGGTCCCTACCGGGGCGGCAGCATAGGGCACCCCTTTAAATATGTTCAGTCCTTTTTCAAAATAGCCAGAAATTGCCCCACCTTCGACCACAACATCCACAGCCACACTTTTATGCGGGTCCACACTAGCTAATGCCACGTTTGCAAACAGAACTAATAGACTGATGACAAGACCGAAATAGCCTCTAGCTTCTTGTAAGCATGCAGCGATCACAGTCGCTGGCCGAGTTTTTGCAATAAAAACAAACATCTATCATACCTCTTTTAAACTTTCTATATTATTTTTCCCAACAGATAATCACATCGGGTTCGCGGATAATTTCTCTTTAGTGCCCTATGTCACTGACTGCCTTTACTATGGCAACGATACCCTCATCCCTGCGTTCTATAAGCGCTTTTTCGCCTACTTTACTGGCAGCGGTTTCTGTAGCGATAACGATCTTCTCGATCAACTCGGGGCTGATATCCGGCGAAGGGAGCCGAGACCAAGGCTTATCAAAAAAGCCATTAAATTTTTCAATGAAAGAGCGTATGCCACCCTCTGACACCGCCGAGTGAAAGGTCATAAAGGGCCCCAACATACACCATCTGGGTGCCAAGCCTTCTCTAATAGCCATGTCCAATTGTTCAACGGTAGCTTCGTCTTCTTTAAGCATGTGCACACACTCTCGCCAAACAGCAGCCTGCAAACGATTACCAATGAAACCTGGTATTTCCCTATCAATGAGAGCAACCTTTTTACCGGCGATTTCAAAAAATTTCTTCGCCCAGGACGAGACAGCCAATAGGGTATGTTTGCTGGGGACTACTTCCAAAAAAGGAATCAGATAGGATGGGTTGAACGGGTGACAAACGACAAAGCGCTCTGGATATATCGCATTTGTTAACATATCACTCATCAGCAAGCCGGACGTTGACGAGCCCACAACCACATTGGAGTCCAGATGTTGGTCAATATCAAAAAATAAATTTTGCTTTAATGAAAGAATCTCTGGTGCACTTTCCTGTACATATTCCGCCTCAGCGAGAGCCTCTGCTAAGGTGTCCACAAATCGCAATCTTTTGCGGCACTCTGCAAGCGCCAACTCACTTCCGAAGACGACCGGCATCGCCTGCTGCAGCAACTTGTCCAGATTCTTACGCGCGTCCTCTGCAGGGTCCCAGACAACAACTTCCAGTCCCCGGCTCAGAAAATGAATAACCCAACCACCGCCGATCAACCCACAGCCAATGCAGCTCACTGTTTTAACGGCGTCAACACTGCACACTTCTTGCCAGGCCATCTAACAATTCTCCTCTTTAATTTGTTCATTTTCTAAGGCGTCATAAGTGGTCTTTAGCATGGTTGCCGCTAAATTAAAGTCTATTTCAGGTCGGGGAATTAGCTGTGTCATAACCAGGCCCACTAATTTCAAATTGGGGTCGATCCAAAAATGTGTATTTGCCCAGCCAGACCAACCATACTGACCACTTCTGCCGGGTCGTCCCACACAGGCACCATCCCTTACGACGTACCCACACAGGCCGAAACCCAGGCCTTGGTATTTTGGTGCAAGAGTTTCTAAAGGTGAGGGACCAAATTCCGGCCCCAGTTGATTATTCATAATGCATTGAACGCTCGCGTCATTTAGCACACGCTTACCATCAAGCTCCCCACCGTTTAGCAGCATTTGCGCAAACCTTAGGTAATCTGACGCAGTGCTGACCAAGCCAGCGCCCCCAGCCTGCAAGGTGGGCTGCGTCAGGTAGTCTCCACCGTAGTCGGTCGTTGGTTTATATTCGGGTTGGAGGTTTTCACTTAACGTCGCTTGTTGTTCATAGAGCGTTGCCAAACGATGCCGTTTCTCTGGCGGAACACTGTAGGACGTGTCGATCATGCCAAGAGGTTCAAAAATATGGTCACGAAGAAAATCACCGTAACCTTGGCCCGACAGGATTTCTATTACTCTTGCAGCTACGCTGACACCTTCGCAGTAATGCCAAGCCGTTCCGGGTTCGGCGATAAGTGGTTGTTCAGCTAAAGAGTCTACATGTGCCTCTAGGTTTCGAGTGCCTAAGCGCCCTCTTGCTTCATTGATTTTTGCCGCCTCATAAAGGCTCGAAACAGCGGGCTCATTGGGCAACATTGAATAGGTTAAGCCCGAGGTATGCAGTAAGAGTTGCCTGAGGGTGATCGGGTTCTCAGCTGGGATTAAATTTCCGTCGGTATAGATCATCATCTCGTTAAATGCAGGTAAGTAATCGCCAAGAGGATCATCGAGCTGCAGTAGCCCTCGCTCTTCAAGCAACATCATTGCCACGGCCGTTATGGGTTTTGTCATTGAATAGATACGAAAAAGTGTGTCAGTTCGCAGCGCTGTCTTTGATGCCTTATCCGCATGCCCCTGAGCTTGAATGTGGACAACACTCCCTTCTCTCGCAACAGCTGTAAGAATTCCGGGCACCCAACCGTCATCGATTAGTGCTTTCATCGTGGTGGCCAAAAACGATAGTCTGTCAGTAGAAAACCCTCTCTCTTCGGCGCAGGCCAATGGCAATCCGAAGTACTCGCCAGAAGCTATCGCCTCACCCTTCAATATTTCGCTCATAAGATTTCCCCTAACATTCCTCTGGTACAATGGCTGCTAGCTGAAGTGCTATGGCGGATTGAACTACCTGCACCGTTCTGTCGTAGGCTTGCCGACGATAGCGTTCATCCTCAACATAAAAGGCCTCAAACAGTTGTCGCTTGATCGCCTGCCCCTGAGCGCTGTCTATGTCACCGTGATGGCAAAGCCAATTGTCCGCAATCATTGCACTGGCCACCGATTCAATGTCTAAGGTGCCAAACTCCAACACCGCGGCCACAACCTCAAGGGAGGCGTATTGGCTTTCTAAGAAGTGCCCCATGACACCCGACATTATGGTGTCGCCCTCAGTAGGTGGTGGTGAAACCATCACGGCTCCCCAGTTCGCCTGTATATCTTGAATCCTTTTATCGCTCTCCTGGCCATTAATCATTACAACGCCCTCCCCCCAGTTACCGAGACCACTATGAAGATCGATATTGACGACGCTCTTTCGGTTTGGAATGGTCTGACTCCAGAGTTTTTTCAGTTCGACAACCGACCACTGCGCTTCCTGACCACCAAACTGAACACCCTGAGGGCAATGGTACTGACCGCCGGATAATGCTCGGATATATTCAAGCAAACCTTCTCGCTCTAGAAATAAGGTCATTTCTTTCCGCGCCGCTAGCTTCGTCTCTGAGTTGAGAGAAGTGGGATTAACAGCCTTAGACAATAGGTCATAGCCCTCATTAGTCGGAAGCTTCTGATTGAAGTCCAAGAAATTCCGGTTCAGGTCTACGTTGTTTTCATTGACGCGACGATGCCACGCCATACCGTAAGGATTTACTCCAGAAACAAAAACAAACGCGGTATTGGCGAAGTAACGTTCAGGTACACCGGAGTTCAGTAACTGTGTTTGTAGCTCCGAGCCCAAATAACCTTCAACACCATGGGTGCCCGAAGTGATGAGCATGAGATTGTCTGCGTCGTCATTACCCAAGACGCCAACGTCCATAAACAGTGCTTCGCCGCTGGGTCCTTTGCTCGGGTGAAGAATGTGCTGCAGCCGTCCACCCGCGGCCTTCATGGCCTTTACAAAATCATTGCGAGTCGTCTCGTATCGAGCGCTCATCTGTTGACGATTTATCATAGTCTGTCTCAAATACCTTTTATTTTTTACGGCCTAGTCCCTTTCGGACTCTGCTATTTTTGAGTAGCTTGTTTTGCCTGCACAAATTGTTTTCAAAACAGAAATTTTACCAATTGAGCCCGGCGCCACCTGATGAGGATTTTTGTCCAAAATAACCATGTCCGCTCGCATTCCGCTGACCAAGCTGCCTTTTTCCCGCTCTTCAAATTGCACAAATGCGCCGTTACAGGTATACATCGCCAGAGCCTGATCGACACTCAGACATTGGTCTTCACTGAATCCATCACGAGTGACACAACACTCTATGGCCGCCAGTACATTGACGCTTTCTATAGGAGCGTCGGACGAACCCGCTATCACTATTCCGGCGTCAAAGAAGGATTTAAATGGATAGGCCATGCCCGCACGATCAGAGCCAAGCCGCGGCAAAAGCCAGTGACGTTCCGACCGGACAAACAAAGGCTGACAGCACAATACAAGCCCAAGATCGGCAATGCGTTTCACGACGCCTGGGCTTGCGATTGATGCATGCTCAATGCGATGGCGATGATTTGCCCTCGGAAAGGCATCCAGTAAACGCACATAGAGGTTTACGCAAGTATCAATCGCTTTGTCACCAATCGCATGAATGCATATTTGCCAATTTTGCTTGTGCGCTGCTACCATCCTTTGGTAAATTTCTTCGTCTGGCAAAGTGAGATAACCATTTTTTTCGGGCTGATCAAAAAAACCCTCGTGCATACACGCGGTGCAAGACCCGAGTGTGCCGTCGGCAAAAATTTTAAAGGCCTGGGTTTTGTGCCCTAACTCTGGAGAGTTAAGGGGAGACCCAATAACGGTCTGAACATCTGGCACCCGCTTGCCAATTAGAATGCTATAAATAGCAAAGGGGCTTGCCCCTGCCAGCGCCTGCATGGCCAACATTTCATGCTGACTACTGGCGCCGCCTGGCCCTTCAGCATCGCTTTGTAAAATTGCGCCGATTGACGTGACGCCCTGACGTGAGAGCTTAGTAAATGCACTCACCGCACTCGCCAGAAGCTGATCTTGACTGGGAGGCACAAAGTGTTCCATCACTAAAGCAACGGCGTTTTCCCTGAAGATGCCGGTCGGTTGGCCTTCGCTGTCCAACTCAACTGTGCCTCCTTCGACGCCGCTTGCACCTTGTTCAAGCCCCGCTAGTCGCAGGGCCAAACTGTTGACCGCTATGCTGTGGCCGTCCCGTTTGAATATCACCAAGGGTTTGTCTGAGCACATTGCATCCAGTGTGCCACGCGTGGGCAGCATTTTGGTTTCTAGCAATTGCTCGTCCAATTGCAAGCCCAACACCCACTCCGCATCGCTGAATGAGGCCACTCTCAGAGTGAGCAATCGCTCAAGCTCAAGTAGTGAATCGACGCCAGAGCAATCAATACTATGTTCATACACCGACATCAACATTGGGTGTAAATGGGCATCGATAAAACCCGGCAAAATACACGCGCCTTCAGCGTTCTGCTCGAAGGCACTCACGCCCGAACGCTTCAACCACGCTCTGGCCGCAGGCTCACTGCCAACAAAACGAACAAGCCCCTTGTCAAAAACAATGGCCTCCGCCGTCGTCCTGGCCTCGTCCATACAAAGAATATCGGCATTGAAAATCAAGGTTGTACTCAAGGTGTGCGCAACGATGGTTGATTGCACACTGCGGCTCTATGAATTTGCATGAATCACCACCGAGGGCGCTGTACCGTATTCTTTGAGCGCGTAGGGATCTATCTCAACACCAAAGCCTATTCCAGTTGGAACAGCAACGCCGCCATCCCGATAGTCTAAAGGTCGCGTCAACAAATCGTGTTCCATCATTACCTGACCAAACAATTCCATTTCATAATGCAGAGACGAATAGAACGCGGCACCCACATGTACTTGCCAAGCTGAACCTAATCCCAACGGCTGGTTGTGCATAACAACACCCATGCCTTTTTGTTCTGCGTAGTGAATAGCTCTCACGGCATTACTAATGCCACCCGGACGCTCGGCGTTGATACCCACCGCCTCGATTGCACCCATCTCACCTAGATGGTAAATGTCCTGTAGCGAGAAGCACCCTTCGTGAGCAATATTAGGCACCGATACGCGCTGCTGAACCTCGCCCATTCCCGTGTAGTGATCTGCCTTGCACGGCTGCTCTACAATCTCAATGTCATAGCGGGAAATTCTATCAATAGACTTGACCGCGTCGGCAACTGAATAGGCTTGATTATAGTCCACACGAATTTTCACCTCGTCACCCAACGCCGCTCGCGCAGACTTAATAATGGCTTCGTCTCTAGCCAGGTTTTCACCCAATTTAAATCGAAATGAACGATGTCCCATGTCCTTAAACGCCATGGCTAGACCCACGATAGAATCAACGCTCTCCATCAAGGGCAACAAGGCAGCCAGTGGAATGTGTTCACGTTGCGCGCCGCCCAGCAAATCGACGACTCGAACGTTTAATATGCGGGCCTGCAAGTCATAGCAAGCACTGTCGATCAAACCCTTGGCCACTTCATTGCGGCTAATGTTGCGCTCCATTCGATTTCTAATGCTCGCCACTTGAAAAGGCGATTCGCCCAAAACATATTTGGCTAGATTTTGCTTAATTGTGTCAATCAACTGGTCTGGTGAAACTCCGGTTTCCGGTAACCAGACGAAGGCTTCGCTGAAGCCAACATAGCCCGACCTTGTCTCTAACTGGCACACTACAAAGTCACCACCAAGCCACGCCTCCTCCGCACTGAGTGCCATACCTAGGCCATTACTAGATTGACTCATATGACCTTTCACTTCTTCGCGGAAGGGTACAAATACTTTGTTCAATGTGATCTTAACTATTTGCTCTTTCATCGCTGCTTCTCAATCCGTAATAGTCTGAAGATCCAAATACTCACCGAGTTTAGTGAACACTTAATAGACCTTACATTCATTATTATTTTCGGTCAAAATGTAACGTATGTTACAGTTGAAAATAATTTTTACTCTTTTGCTTAGCACTCAATTCCCTAAGGCAGCAATAAATTTGCAGCGTAATCAATCAGACAATGCTAGGATCGTTTTCACAAATATTAATAGGGTTGGTGATTGTGTAATGGACGTTACGGGTAAAGTATTTGCGAATGTGAAGTCAAGCTACTCAAAGCTCACTTCAACCGACAAAAGAATTACCGCCATTCTCACGGAAGACCCTGAATTCATCGCCTTTGGTACGGTGGCAGAGGTTGCCGAACGAGCACAAACCTCTGGGCCCAGCGTTGTGCGTATGGCAGAGAAGTTAGGTTATAAGGGCTTCGTAGGCCTGCAGAGTGCCGTAAGGGATGACTTATCAAAATACCTTCCCTCGTCACTTTTGCGGCTAAAGCGCCAAAGCGCCAACAATTCAATTGAGCACGCCAAAGCGGTTGAGCTACACAATGTTGAAGCAACTTTTAACAAGCTCGATGAATCTGTACTGAACAAATTTATTCCCCTGCTCGCAGACCAATCTCGCACAATATTCATCCTTGCCAGTGATCAATGTTCCGGCCCAGCCTTAACCTTTAGCGACTTGTTATCCATTGTTCGACCAAAGGTTATTGTGTTAACGGGGTCTGAGTACAGGATTACCAGCCAGTTAATTGAAGCAAGACCTCAAGACCTGCTGATCACCATCGATTTTGAACGCCACGAACGATGGCTGGTAAAAATACATCAGCAATGCATAAAGCAGGGCATAAACACCATTGCTGTTACAAACAATCCTCTTTCTTCTATTGCAATTCACAGCAACATGCATTTCTTCGCTTCAGCAACAGCTCCCGGTCATTTTGACAGTAATACTGGCCTGAACACTCTTCTGAACATCTTCATCGAACAATTCGCGGAACACTCAAAGAAAATAGTAAGCCGCCGCCTGAAAAAAATGCACGCGCAATGGGAAGACAACAACGTATTTGAACCCGCTAACTAGATTCAAAATCCAAGAGGAATTCATATCAACAACGAAAGTAACAAACGTTACATTTTGACCACCAAAGGTAATACGGGTAAGGTGTTCTAGAATATCTTGTTGTCCGCACCACTCCTCTAATCTTTTGGAATACGCTCTCATGAAAAGTGACAAACTCAGCCTTGGCCAAAAGATTGCCTATGCCGTGCCCGGCGCTCCTATTGCGGCCTTGGGTTTGCCAATACTCGTTTATCTACCGCCGTTTTACGAAAGCTTAGGATTGAGCTTATCTATGGTCGGCATTATTTTCATGATAAACCGATTGTGGGACGTGGTAACCGACCCCTTACTGGGAGTACTATCTGACCGCTTTCCTTCTCGGTGGGGGAGACGCAGACACTGGTTAGTCATTTCCCTCCCCATTCTGATGCTTTCCACCTATATGTTATTTCTCCCCCCACCCTCAGTGAGCGGCCTGTATTTAGGTGGCTGGCTATTTGTTCTTTATATTGGATATACAATAATAACCCTGTCACACAATTCCTGGGGCACCGAATTATCCAGCAACTATTATGAGCGCTCAAGTATTCACGGCATAAGGGAAATTGCAATCATATTAGGAATGATTACGGTGCTTGCATTGCCTGCAATGCTGGACCAGTCCTCTTGGTTTAATCGTCCAGGGGAAAAATTCACTCTGGCTAACAAAATAGGCTCTATGGGAATCTATGTTATTTTGTTACTGCCCATTAGCCTGGTCATTGCACTGCTGACTGTTGGGGAAAAAAGCAACCCTTCGCCTTCAAGAAAAATCGACTGGCGCGAGTTTCATACTTTAATCATCGCTAACAAAGCTTTGCGTAGACTGCTGTCTGCAGACGTTCTAGTTGGTGTCGCTATCGGCACAACCGGCTCACTTTATCTTTACTTTTATGATGCGTATTTCAACTTGGCAAATTATTCCAGTGCACTGCTGTTGTTATACTTTGTCTCGGGCTGCTGTGCGGTTCCAATATGGATAAAGCTGTCACACAAAATGGACAAACACCGACTTTTTTCGATCGCGTGTATATACAGCGCACTGGCTGCGCCACTGGTGTTGGTCGTACCCAAAGGCGAGCTTGCCTACGGAATTATAAGCACCATTGTCTACGGTGTTTCATCAGGAGCAACGCCGTTTCTTGCGCGTTCGATGATGGGCGACATTACCGACAAATACAACTTGGACACCGGTGCTCAGCGGACAGGATTGTTTTTTTCGATATTATCTTTAACCAATAAAATTGGCAGCGCATTTGCGGTGGGGCTTGCTTACCTTTCACTGGATTTGATGGGTTTTGTACCCTACTCTCCTAACAGCGCTGACGCGGTTCAAAAAATGTCGATGCTCTATGTTTGTGTTCCTGCACTTTGTATGTTGTTAGCATCTCGCCTCATGTGGAACTACCCCTTAAATTTAGCCGCACAAGAGGACTGTAGACGGAAAATCGAGTTAAGGGATGGCGCAACGAGCATGCAAACTTCGTCTTAATTTAAGCTGATGCCATCACGAGCGCGCTGGAAATGTTCAATACGCAGCGGATCAAGAAAATACCATTTCGATTATTAACATCGTTTTTTATATTTTCATAAAATTCAGACCAAAAAAAGCGGCCAAGAGGCCGCAAAGAAAAACAATAGAAGTAATCTCTAGTCCCAACTGTAGCTCATATTAAGGCCCCAAACCCGAGGTTCACCATAACGTTCTACCAGACCCAGCAAGCCATCACTCCCCGCTTCTACCCTATACTCCTCGTCAGCAAGGTTTTCAACAAAGGCACTAATGCGCCACTGATCGCTCGTAGACGCCAGGCCAACACGCAGATTAACTAGACCATAGGCCGGTTCCTGGAAAAGCGCCTTTTCAGTCTCTGGATTGAGAATGGGCGTTAAATCTCGTTTAGTACGATAGCTGTATTCTAACTGCACGCTGGCCAGTATTGAATCGCTCAAGGCTTTTTCATAACGGCCCGAAAAGTTGCCACTAAATTTCGAATAGTTGGGTACATTAAGACCTTCCAGCGAGCCGCTATCAAGAAAGGGAACCGCCGAAACCGACACAAAGTCACTGTCGACAATTTCCGCATCCGTATAACCCAAAGACACATTAAATTGCAGTGAAGCGGTCGGCAACCAGATTAAATCAAGTTCTGCACCTGTCGTTTCAACGTCGCCGATATTAGTCAAACGCGCTACACGCGCCGTGCCGCCAGAGGGGTTTGACGCGCTTTGCTGTACATCGCTGCGATCATAATAGAATGCACTTGCATTTACCCTCAGATGATTGTTTAACCAATCGCTCTTGATTCCCATCTCGTAAGCCAAAATGGTTTCTTCATCAAAGGAATCAAACTGCCCAAGCGAAGTAATAAAGCCGCCAAAGTACCCTCCGGTTTTAAATCCCTCGGAGACACTAGCGTAAATCAACATCTCGTCTTTTGGGGTCCATTCAAGTGCAAGCTTTCCGGAAAAAGATTCAAAACTCGTACTTTCATCAGCCAAGAAGAACGGTACGGTTGATCCGTCCGCGAAGCCGAATTTCTGTTCGCCCTCAAAAGACTTGTCTGCATCGGTATAACGGAGTTCACCAATAGCTCTCCAGCCATCCGTCAAGTCCCACTCACCGTGGCCAAAAACGGCTAGTGCCTGCGTGTTTTGTTTATACACCTGCGGGCTAAACGTTGCGCCACCAAACAGAATGGGCAGCACGCCTTCAGCGCCCGACAAAACTGAATATTCATCCAGCTGGTCTTCCGCATAATTGATACCCAAGAGCCAATCAACTGTCTCGCTGCCAGTGTAGGCTAAACGAACCTCTTGAGCCCAGAAATCAATTTTTGATGAATAGTCCGTGTCTTGAGATTCGATTGAAGTGCCATCAAAATCAATCAACCTCCTGTAATCTAAAGAGTCAAAGGAGCTAACGCTGGTCAGACGGTAGTCGCCTAAATCTAGGTTTGCTATTGCGCTCGCGCCCAACCATTCATTTTCCACCCTTGATTTGAGGCTGGGGTCTACGGCTTCAAATCGGCTACTGCCAGTGCTAGCACCCAAGCCCAGATTGGTGGGTGTAACACCCGTTACTGTCGCACAGGATTCTGGATCGCTGCCTCTGCCCGCCAGAATTGATGCACAGAGACCCGTTCCCGGAGTTCCTGGGGCCAAGAGCCCCCCTAGCATGCCCATAGACAAGGTGGAGAAACCAAACGCTGTTGCATCCCCAATGTCTGTATAAAGCCCAACCGTTCGCAGCATCGGCAATTCGGAATCATCTTGGCCGCCATGCAACTTAAACAAAAATTCCAGATCCTCATTGGCCTGGTAACTCATCTGAACGCGGAGTGCACTGCGATCGACGGCGCCAAAATTGGACCTAGATTGCACGCCTCGCGAAGGGCCGTCGTCGCTATTTTCCCAGCGCCCCGCGATCCGCATGGCAGCTTTATCCGACAAAGGAAAACTAGCGCCAAACTCCGTTTCTTTGCTGCCATAACTGCCATAGCCCAGCACCAAATCACCGCTAGCGGCCTCTCCTACCTTCGGCTTTGCCGATATCACCTGAATTGCGGCTGCGATGCTGTTACGCCCATAAATTCCGCCTTGAGGCCCTTTCAGTACTTCAACTCTTTCTAAGTCATACATAGAAAAAGCGGCGCTGGCCACCGAGGTTTGATAAACCTCGTCAATGTAAAAAGACGCCGTTGGGGAATCGTTGATACGGAAATTCTGTAAGCCAACGCCACGAACAATAGGAACGACAAGCCCACCAGAATTCTTGATGGTGAAATTGGGTATGATGCGCTCTAAATCGTTGCCGTTGTGTATACCTTGTTCTCGCAGCGCCTCGCCGCTCACGGCAGTGATCGCCACACCCAGTGCCTGCGCGCTTTGCGTTCGTTTTTGGGCGGTAACCACAATCTCTTCAAGGTAAAAGTCATCTGCCCAAGCAGAGAAACAAGTACTTCCCCCTACGACACAAGCCATTGTTTTTGCTAACGTTTTAAGATTTAACATTATTTGGTCCTCTCTTGCTCATATTATTTTTTTGGAATTACTGCGCTAGAATTGCAGAAAATCCGCTGATAGCGGGCCAGCGACTGGAGTAAACTGCAGGCCTGAAAACTTTTAAACAACGCTAATGATGTATCGAGGTTGTATTATTAATGCGCCACCTCAGAAGACCATTCGATTTCTGCCCAGCGTCCTGACGGTAACACATATTTATTTTTGCCATCAATATGTAATTAACGTTACATAAAATAACGAGGCAATTTCTTCACCTAGACCATGAATCCAATGGGTGCTACAAATTGATTTCGTGAAAGAATAAAAGTTTATTGAGACGGAGGTATCGCCGAGCGCTCGACGCTACCACACACGGTGCTTATCTGTTGAGTGAGAGAATGCCACTAACGAACCGGCATCTCTGGAATGCCTTCACCGCTTGCGTGTGTTGCCGTCATGCTCCGCCTTTGGAAAGAAACAACTCTATCACTGCAT
>Ga0209395_1004313_pt1 | contig 16829 bp, 14 predicted proteins | sample GOMGulsemesocosm_3_FD_184635 | JGI IMG/M metagenome (GOLD analysis project Ga0209395, IMG submission 184635) | Methane-oxidizing microbial communities from mesocosms in the Gulf of Mexico - GOM9D Gulf of Mexico (SPAdes) (version 2) | ecosystem: Environmental > Aquatic > Marine > Cold seeps... | reverse complement strand
AGGTATTGGTCTTGAAGGTCACGGCGCATCTATCATGGGCGCAATCGCCGGTGCTAAATACGTACACGTAATGGCTGAATCTTATGGTGTTCCAGTTATTATCCATACCGATCACGCAGCGAAAAAACTATTACCTTGGATCGACGGACTACTAGACGCGGGTGAAGAGTTCTTCGCACAAACTGGTAAGCCACTATTTAGCTCACACATGTTAGATCTTTCTGAAGAATCACTAGAAGAAAACATCGCTACATGTGGTGAATACCTAGCACGTATGTCTAAAATGGACATGACTATCGAAATTGAACTCGGTTGTACTGGTGGTGAAGAAGATGGCGTAGATAACTCTGATATGGACGCATCTGAACTTTATACTTCACCTGAAGACGTTGCATACGCTTATGAAAAACTAACGGCAATTAGCCCACGTTTTACTATCGCAGCATCTTTCGGTAACGTACACGGTGTATACAAGCCTGGTAACGTTGTACTTACGCCAACGATCCTACGTGATTCACAAGCATACTGTTCAGAGAAATTCGGCCTTCCTGCTAACTCTCTAAACTTCGTATTCCACGGTGGTTCTGGTTCAAGTGAAGCTGAAATCCAAGAGTCAATCGGTTACGGTGTTATCAAAATGAACATCGATACTGATACACAGTGGGCAACTTGGGACGGTATCAAGAACTATTACGAAGGTAAAAAAGAATTCCTTCAAGGTCAAATTGGTAACCCAACTGGCGCAGATGCTCCAAACAAAAAACACTATGATCCACGCGTATGGTTACGCGCTGGTCAAACAAGTCTAGTTGCTCGTTTAGAACAAGCACACAAAGATCTAAACAGTGTAGACGTTCTATAGACCTAAATAGCGCTAGCATGCTGTAATCGATTACGATTAACGTAGCTAATAGCTGTTATTGAAAATACCGCTCACAAGGTGAGCGGTATTTTTTTATCTGTAATTCTTGCCTTCCTCTTATTTAATGCAATCCCTGACTTATTATGCACTTATATCAATATTGTCAGTTGTTATTAGCAATGTGCATAACATTATATTCTTTACTTATTCAATTTTTAGATATGAATTCCAATCGTTTATAATTATTTTTTATTTTTAATTATTAAATTTTGTGTTTGACTATGAAAAATGTGATCGTGAATGTATATTCAGTATATGTGAATAATTAATTCAATCGTGTGCCGTGTGACCGCGTGTTTAAGGAAGGATAACGAAATGGAACAAACAGATATTAGCTCACTGCTGCCTATTATCATTACATTAGTATTATCGCTCTCTACGCGTAATGTCGTGATTGGATTATTTGCGGGTGTGCTAACTGGTGTGTTTATGCTTAATGGATTGCAGCCATTAGACTCGCTTGGCATTTTGGTCAAAGATCATTTAGTCCCACAGTTAACAGATGGCTATAATGCCGGTGTGTTAGTGCTATTAGTTTTCATCGGTGGTTTTGTTGCCTTGATGGAGCAGTCGGGTGGTGGGCAAGCTTTTGCTCAAAAGGTCACGCACTGGATCAGTACAAAGTGTAAAGCACAGCTCTCTGCTTGGTTCGGTGGTATTTTTATCTTTTTCTCTGATCTGGGGACGCCGCTTATTGTTGGTCCTGTGTTTCGTCCTATGTTTGATAAATTAAAACTGTCGCGTCAAAAATTAGCATTCATTATTGATTCAACGTCATCGCCCGTGGCTATTCTGATCCCATTTATCGGATGGGGGGTGTATATCATGGGGCTGATCCAAAAGGAATTCACGGCTCTCTCGTTAGAGACTTCTGATTGGCAAGCATTTATTAACGCCATTCCATTTCAGTTCTATGCATTTTTAGCTATTTTCATTGTGCCATTAGTGGCGATTAAAAATCTTGATTTTGGCCCAATGGCAGAAGCGGAAGCACAAGCCAAAAAAGGCTTATTTACAGGGAAAAGCCAAGATACATTGGAAGCCTTTACCCATAAAAATGCTAAGCCTTCATTTGTATGGGCTCCGCTATTAGTCATGGCGGTTGTCTTGATTAGCATGCTAGGTCCATTAGGTTTCCCATTTGAAAAAGTATCGGGTTCTGCATTCCGTGCTGCGTTATCAAGTTCGTACTTTTTTGCTGCGATCACATTACTAATCTTAATGGCTGTATACGGCGTGCGTAATTTAACAGATGGTATTGCCGTATATTTAAAAGGTATGGGTAATATGATGCAAGTTGCCATTATTCTTGTCTTAGCGTGGGCATTGAGTGGCATTGGTAAAGATTTAGGCACAGCGGCATATATTGCAGAGCAGGCTTTGGGTGGTTTTCCTAGTTGGCTACTTCCTGCCGTTACCTTTTTATTAGCGGCTATTATTTCGTTTGCAACGGGTTCATCGTGGGGGACATTTGCGATCATGATGCCGCTAGTGATCCCGACTGCGGTAGCAATTGATGCGCCGTTATATATCAGTATTGGCGCGGTATTATCTGGTGGTTTGTTTGGTGACCATTGCTCACCAGTTTCTGAGACAACCATTCTGTCATCAACTGGGGCTGGTTGTGATCAGTTTGAGCATTTCCGTACACAATTACCGTATGCGTTGTTAAACGGCGCTATCGCATTAGTGAGCTTTGTTATAGCTGGTATCTTCGAAACAGTGTTGGTATTACCTGGTGCGCTAGTACTGCAAATTTGTTCGATGTATTTGTTATCGCAATGGCATCAACATCAGCAAGATGTTATCGAGCAGCTAAGCCAAACTTAAGTTCTTTCTAAAGCACCCGATGTGATACACCGGGCGTTTTAGATAAAATAAGTGTCAACTTATTTCAGGAACCCTGATTAACCTAAGTATTCAGTGTAATCCGCGTAGCCCACTTCTGTACCACCGTACATCGTTGCAGGATCAACGTCATTGAATGCCCAATTATTCTTAATACGAGCGGGCAAATCTGGATTGGCAATAAACGGACGACCAAAACCAAATATATCACCGTAGCCTAAATTAAGAATATGCTTGGCTTTTTCTACCGAGTATTTACCCGCATACATGATAGTGCCAGAGAAAGTCTCACGTACATCTTGATAGAAAGCATCAGGTAAATCAGGTGCATTATCCCAATCTGCTTCTGCTAATGACAGGTAACCAATCCCGATATTTTCGATTGTTTTAACTGCTTCAATATATGTCTCATGTGGATTATCTTCAACTAAACCTAGGTAAACGCGTACATCGTCAGTGGTTGCAAACAGTGGTGCAAATCGAACGCCGACATTTTCTTTCCCAACTTCATCGGCTACTGCCTGAGTGATTTCTTTTAAGAAGCGTAAACGGTTTTCTAAACTACCACCGTACTCGTCGGACCGTTGATTACTGTGTTCTGAGATAAATTGATTTACTAAATAACCGTTAGCACAATGTAATTCAACACCATCAAAACCTGCTTTCATGGCATTATTCGCAGCTTGCGCATACAGGGTGACAAGTTCTTTTACTTCTGCGGTTGATAGCTCACGTGGCATACTTGGGTCTGCCAATGCACCTTCACCTGGTGCAGTCTCAATAAATACTTTCACGGTATCCGCTAGAATGGCAGATGGTGCGACGGGGGCTGCGCCATCGGGTTGTAAACTTGTATGTGAAACGCGGCCTACGTGCCACAGCTGAGCAAAGATAATACCGCCTGCATCATGCACTGATTTGGTTACTTTTTTCCAACCTTCAACCTGTGCATCAGAGTAGATCCCTGGTGTCCATGCGTAACCTTGACCACGAGGTTCTATCTGAGTACCTTCGGTGATCATAAACCCCGCGGAAGCGCGCTGAGTGTAATACTTAGCCATTAATTCATTCGGGATATTGTCCGGCTGTGTACTGCGCGAACGTGTTAATGGTGGCATTACAATACGGTTTTTTAAAATGTGTGAGCCTAATTTGGTCGGCGTGAATAATACGTCATTTTTCATCATGGTCTTTATCTCGTGAGTGGCTAATGAGTTGAACTATATCGCCGCTTAGGTACAATGAAAATCAAGTGAAGTATGTATGAGAAACAAATATGGCTGATATCAGTAAGCTGGAAATAAAACAATTAAGGGTGCTTGCTGCATTATTACAGTTACATAGCTTAACGAAAGCTGCCGCTAAGCTCGGTATCACTCAGCAAGCGGTCAGTGAGCAACTGAAAAAACTGCGGGATATATTCCAAGATCGTCTCTTTATTCGTGGCAGTCACGGTGTTATACCAACTCCAAAAGCACAGGAGTTATCACCCAAGATCCAGCAGATTTTAATGGCCATTGGTGAATTAACTGAATTAGCAGAGTTCGACCCGCAACGATTAAATGGGGTATATAAAATCAGTGCCTCAGATTATGCGATGCGCGTTATTTTACCTTCTTTATTAGTGCAAATTAGACAGCAGGCTCCGCATTTAAAAATAATTATTCGCCGCTTTGAATCGGACAATTTAACGCAGTTAATGGCCACTGGCGAGATTGATTTAGCGTTGACCTTTCCAGCGTTTATTCCGATCACTTGTCCTTCGATGCTACTGTATGAAGAGCGTCATGTTTGTGTTGCCGCTAAGGCTGTGGCGAGTGAATATCAGGGACTGAGTTTAAAAGAGATTGCAGCAGCGCCACAATTGGTTATTTCACCTTCACGGGCAAGTCTAAAAGGATCTGCTGACGAATGGTTCGCGGCAAAGGGTTTTCAGCGTAATATTATTATGTCACTACCCAGTTTTTCGGCAGCCCCAGATTGTATTGAAGCGATGGGGGTGTTGGCATTTTTACCCTCACGTATGTTACCCAATGATAAATTAGTTGAGATTGCATTGCCCGAGCCATTACCCAGTTTCGAGGTGGTGGCTGCATGGCATCAACGTTCAAGCCAAACTCAGACTCATCAATGGATCACGGGTTTACTGGGTGAGTTATATCCACAACAATAGCCACAAAAATAACCCAAAAAAAAGCCTGTCAGCGTAAACTGACAGGCTTTTTTAATCCCACCCCCTTTTTCAAGGGGAAGGTTAAGCGGGGTCTATCTAGCGTAATAAACGCGAACGGATAGTACCGCTAATTGATTTAAGTTTTGTTAAACCACGTTCAGCATGTTCACTTTCAACATCAATAACCACATAACCAATATCGCCTGCAGTTTGTAGGTATTGACCAGAAATATTCACACCTTCTTCAGCAAACGCTTGAGTGATCTGGTTTAAGATACCCGGTTGGTTATGGTGAATGTGCATCAAACGGCTTGAACCACTATGTGTCGGCAATGATACTTCAGGGAAGTTAACAGCAGACAGTGTTGAACCATTATCCGAATATTTAGTCAGTTTACCAGCCACTTCATAACCGATATTTTCTTGTGCTTCCTGCGTACTACCACCCACGTGTGGTGTTAGGATCACATTATCAAATTCACGTAACGGTGAGATAAATTCATCGTTATTTGATGCTGGTTCGGTAGGGAATACATCGATCGCTGCGCCAGCAATTTTCTTGCTTGCTAATGCTGATGCAAGCGCATCAATATCAACCACAGTACCGCGTGAAGCATTAATGAAGATTGCACCATCTTTCATTTGTGCAAATTCAGCTTCGCCCATCATCAATTTCGTTTGTGGTGTTTCTGGTACGTGTAACGAGATAATGTCAGACGTCGCTAATAAGTCTTCCATGCTCATTATCTGCTCGGCATTACCCAGCGAAAGCTTGGTTTCTACGTCATAATACTTCACACGTAGACCTAAGTTTTCGGCCAAAATACTTAATTGAATACCAATATGGCCATAACCAATAATACCCAATTGCTTGCCACGTGCTTCGTAAGAGCCCGATGCTGATTTCTGCCATTCGCCACGGTGTGCTTTGGCATTCTTCTCTGGGATACCGCGTAATAATAACAGGATCTCGCCAAGGACTAATTCTGCCACACTACGGGTGTTCGAGAATGGGGCGTTAAAAACAGGGATCGCCGCTTTTTGAGCCGCAGCAAGATCAACCTGATTAGTGCCAATACAAAAACAACCAATACCAACTAACTTTTCTGCAGCAGCAATGACGTTTTCATTTAAGTGTGTACGGGAGCGAATACCAACAAAATGGACATCTTTAATTTTTTCACACAGTTCTTCTTCACTTAATGCTGTCTTAATCGATTCGATATTCGTGTAACCAGCATTGGTGAACGTATCGACTGCACTTTGATGTAGTCCTTCAAGAAGCAATATCTTGATCTTATCTTTCTGAAGAGAGAGGTTGGTCATGTAAATTCCTTTATCACATATTTCGCAAATCGCACTAATTTTGTTTTGTAAATCGAACTAATTGCTAAAGTAACAGGTTTTATTTCATTAGTGAATGTTTGTGACGAAAATCAAAGAAAATAGTTAATTTATGATTTATGGCTGTTTGATTTGCTTAGAAAAATACTTTAGGAACTATGAAAATGTTTTTTTTTAAAATAAAGTTTAATATAACTAATTGTTATACTTATATAATGTGGTTTGTTTTTTTCAGGGGGGGGAGATAAACTGGTGTTGTTAGGTAACACCAGCTTCATATTATTATTTAGTTACTTTAACGCCATCTTGCGTACCAGCTAGCACAACATCTGCGCCACGAGCTGCGAATAGACCATTTGTTACTACGCCCACTAAACCATTGATTGCCAGTTCTAATGCTTTCGGATCAGTGATCTGCATATTATATACATCCAGAATAATATTGCCGTTATCAGTCACAACACCTTCACGGTAAACTGGATCTCCGCCGAGTTTCACTAATTCACGTCCCACGTAAGAGCGCGCCATTGGGATAACTTCAACAGGCAGTGGGAAGTCGCCGAGCACATCAACATTTTTGGTATCATCAATAATACATACGAATGTTTTTGCTACTGCAGCAACGATTTTTTCACGTGTTAGCGCAGCGCCACCGCCTTTGATCATGTTGTTGTTGCTATCAATTTCGTCTGCACCATCAACATAAATATCAAGTTGCGCGACAGAGTTTAGATCTAATACTTCAATACCCAGTGCTTCTAAGCGCTGAGTTGAGGCAATAGAACTTGAAACTGCCCCTTTAATGTCTTCGCGAATAGTACCTAATGCATCAATAAAATGATTAACGGTTGAACCGGTACCTACACCAACGATGCTATCCTTTTCAACATATTCTAATGCTGCCCAGCCTGCTGCTTTCTTTAATTCATCTTGAGTCATGTTATATCCATTATGATTGAGTGGCTTGATACTGTGTTCGACTTGTATTGCGCTCTGATTATATACTTAAATTCCCCTAATATGCCAATGACGTACGATTAAGAAAACACTAAGGTTCTTGAAGGTGTAATGATTTCTTTAATTGGCATATCCCAAGGGGCGATAGGTAAATTGTCATGTTGTTGGCAATCGTGAGCTAAACCCAATACGTAGGGAGGTTTCTGGTCTTGACGTACAAACTGATGTTGAGAAAAAGTACGGTCGTAATAACCGCCGCCCATGCCCAAACGGTTACCTGCTAGATCAAAAGCCACTAACGGACTACACACCAGATCTAAATCGAGATAAGGAATCACTTGGCTGACATCCAGCTGGGGTTCGTGAATGCCGTATTTATTTTGGATTAATGGGGTACTAGCAGTTAGTTGTGTAAATAGTAATTGTTTGTGGCTAAACGGATGTAAAATAGGGATGTATACCTGTTTTCCTTGTTGCCAACACCAGTTGATCACGGCTTGGGTATCGAGTTCACCATCATTATGTAAATAGATCGCAATATGCTGAGCGTGTTGAATATGTGGGTGCTGACAAAACTGAGTAAGTAGATCAGTACCGGCTTGTTGTTGTTGCTGCGTTGAAAGCTGCTGACGGCGCTGGCGTATTTGTTGTCTTATTTCAGTTCGGGTGGTGGCAATCGGTGGCGTTAAATCAGACATAAACAAGATTCCATACTGGTTAAAATCGGTAATGGATAGTTTCGGTAATAGATTGCTGTTAACACAAGAAAAGGGCCCCAGGGTGCGGCTACAAGGTTTAGTCCTGAACCAGAAGGTTCAGGTTGGCTATTCAAGCTGCTGCGTCAGGCTTCTCAGTACGAGCTGAGCTTGCACAATGGCAACAGGAATGAAAGCCTATAAAGTGTGATTATCGGCTCAGGGACATAACCCGCATACCAATCACCCCAGGGTTATTTGGTTATACTGCAGACGGTGTATCATCAACGTTGTTGTCGATTAATGCGCGTTCAATTGTGTCTTGTAACAGTTGAATGCGATCATCTACGGTATTTGTATATTCTGTCGTTTTCAGACGTTCTTGGCGAAGTTCATGACAAAAATTTAATGCAGCCATTACAGCTAAATGCTCTAAATTTTTGATATTCGTCTTCGCTTGTATCTCTTCTAACTTATTATTAAGTACTGCCGCTGTTTTATGAAGTTCATCTACTTCTTCACTCGGACTACCAACTTTAAAGTGGCGACCCAAAATTGCAATGTCAACCGCAGTTATACTCATGGCTATACTCTAAGTTATCTGGCTACAAGGGCTATATCAAGCGCCTTGGCTGATACGTCTGAACTGACTATATCTCGCAATAGTAAGCATTGCAAGAGGTTATCGGATTGAAATTTTAAGTTCCGGATCGAGATTAATCAAGTTGCCCATAAATCCAACAGCTTAGTCTTGGTTTTATGTATTGGTTTGAATTAATCGCTATAAAATACGGGGATTTAGAGGTCAAAAGTGGACAAGGCAGTTAACTATTTTACTCTAATTTACGCGGTAATTTGACCGCTATCACAGCATTGTGTTGCGGTCGTAAATAATTAACTATAGTGGATATTAAATTAAAAGGTCAAGCTATTCACTGAGACTTACTATGTGATTACCTGATGGTTGAGAGATGATCTCTGATTTACCGGCCAGTAATGCCAAGCATGCCCATATAATACTCATTCCTGCGGTGATGATTAATGGCATATCCCAACTACTCGTTGCTTCATGCAGTGAACCAAAAATAACTGGCCCAGTTGCTGCAAATAGATAACCAATACATTGTGCCATCCCCGACAATGCAGCCGCTTGATGTGGGGTGTTAGTTCGTAGACTGATAAAGGACAATCCAAGAATAAAACCACCCCCGCAGCTAAAACCAAGTAATGTTGCACAGATTGCAGCATGTTCCGGTACCATGAATAATCCTGTAATACCAATGAATGCCAGTACTGTCATCATTAAGCTAAGTGTCCGTTTATCTTTTACTTTTGCCATTAGTGGAATTAATACGATAGCTGGTGCTGCTGATGCAAGTTGTAAGATACCGTGAATGTAGCCTGCTTGGTGTTCTGAGTAACCATTATCAGTCAAAATACTCGGTAACCAAGCAATAAAGGTGTACATAATAAATGAATTTAGTGCCAAGAATCCAGAGACTTGCCAAGCCGCGACAGATTGCCACACATAACTATGACTATCGATTTCGGGTATGTCCGAAGTCGGTCTTGTGTGAAGGCTAATTTGTGGTAGCCAAATTAGCATGGTGATAATGGGTAGAATGAGTGTGGTCCCTAATGCGAATGCCCAATTTGGAATCAGTGTAATATTAAGTGTATGGGCTAGGTTAAACATTGGAATCGTGGTACTAGCAGTGAGGGTTGCACCAATTCCCATCATTAATACATAAATAGCGGTCAATGTGGGAACTTTGCTGGGAAAATCACGTTTTAGCAAGCTGGGTAAAAGTACGTTCCCAATTGCAATACCTATACCTATGATACAAGTGCCTAAGTATAGGGAGTATATTGATCCGACAGAGCGAATAAAAATACCGATAGTGATGGCGAGTAATGCAAACATGAGCGATTGTTCAAGTCCAATCTTGCGTGCTAATACAGATGACAGAGGTGAAAAAATAGCAAAAGCAAGTAGAGGTAATGTAGTAAGCATGCCTGCTTGTGTAGCAGATAGAGAAAGGTTGTCAGAGATATATGTTAAAATTGGTCCAATACCTGTTATTGGGCCTCGGAGGTTACTGGCAATAAGTAAAATACCGACAATAATCAGAGCTGGATGAGTAATCTGGTGTGCCTTATTGTGTGACATTTTAAGTCCTCCTTAAATTATTCTCTATATGATCATCTATTTATGTTGATTGGTATTATGTACATTGAGATTCTGGTTGTTTTTCTAAGCGTTTATTTTTCGCTTCGACTTTTGCTAGCCACAATAAAGGTAAAATAATAAAGGCTGTCCCAATCGCCATACCGATATCTGGAATTTCATCAAACCAGATTAGGCCTACAACTACTGCTCCGATTAAACCACTGTATTCGGCACTGGCAATTTTGCTTGCATCGCCAGAACGATAAGCCACTACACAAAAACCTGCGTAGATAAGGATAAACGAGGTGGAACCTGCAGCCGTTAGTAATGGGGTGAAATCCCACGGTTTGCCTTCCCATACAGCTAAGCCTAATGATGCTGGCATCCCCACTAAATTAGTCAGTAACAGGGTTTGAAACACAGTCTGATGTTTTGGTAGTTTACGGATCAATAAATTATTTGCTGCGAGGGTAAATGCCACCACGATTGCCGCTGTTGCAGCCCAATCAATTTCTGTTGGGCGGATAACAATTAACACACCAATAAAGCCCAAAACAGCCGCAGCAATAGAATGCATGGATAATTTTTCTTGAAACCATAACATCGCCATTGGCAACATGATTAGTGGCGCGGCATAAAAGATCGCATTTGCGGTGGCTAATGGCATTGCACTGATGGCGTAAACCATAAAGATCGCACCAAGCAACCAAATATGACCACGTACAGCATGCCACTTAAGCCCATCAATTAGACTCTCTCTGCTGCTTTTTAAACAAAATGGGATAAGTAGCAGTACGGCTGTCAGTTGTCGGAAAAACACAAATTGATACACGGCCGTATCTTCTGATAACGTCTTAATTAAGGCATCAGAAAAAACGGCAACAATGTTACCAATAATGAGCAAGGTCATTGCTAAACCGACAGACATTTTAGGCATGGTGAATTCCAACTATACAAATATAAAGTAATAAAAAGCATAAATAGCAACATAAGCAGCAAACAAGGCTGGTTAGTTGAAAGATAAAAGTGTGATGTAGCTAGCATATTCCAAAACCTGAGATGAAGTATAATGATAAATATATTTTTAGTATGAGCTCAGCTAATAGTGAAACTTCCCCCGTTACGTGCGTTACAATGTTTTGAAGCGGTAGCCCGTTTTAACAGTTTTTCCAAAGCGGCCGATCAACTTAATATTACTCAAAGCGCGGTCAGTCATCAGGTACGTCTGTTAGAAGAGTACCTCGGTGAGTCGATGTTTAACCGTAAAGGACGGACCTTGTCATTGACTGATATGGGTGAGCGTTATTACGAAGAAGTCAGTCAATCATTGGCGAATATCTCTACTGCCAGTCAACAGATCCGAGAAGGTAAGTCAGGTAAGATCCGGTTAGCCTTATACAGCTCGTTGGCGGTAAAGTGGTTGATCCCAAGGTTAGATAACTTACGCCAGCAATATCCCGAGATTGAGCTGTCATTAAATATGGTGGCAGATGAGCCTGATTGTAGTGATCAAGTGGCTGATTGTTTTATTACCGTGAACCCACCGAAGCGTAATTTTGTCAGTCAGTTTTTATATGCTGAGCGTTTGTATCCGGTGTGTGGTAAAAAACTATGGCAACAGATCCAAGATCAACCCTTACCTGAAGCCTTGTGGCAATATCCATTGTTGTCGGTGCAATCAGTATATCCCGATGATGAACACGGCGAAGACTGGCAGCGTTGGTGTGAATTAGGTGGTTTTACCCTGCCTGCAGAGGCTAAAATGAACTATTTTAGTCATATGTTAATGGCGGCGGAGGCTGCACGTTATGACCAAGGGATTACCTTGCTTAATCACTACTTAATGAATGATCAGGACCGGCTACATAATCTTGTACGGATCCCCATGCACGATATTCTTACTGGTGATAACTTCTATTTTGTGTATAAAAAATCGCGGGCGAAACAAACTGATATTTTGAAACTAGGCCGCTGGCTAGAACTGCAATGCTATGATCAAGAACAGTAGAACTAAGATTACGCAGTTGCAGTAGGTTAAAAGTGGTTAAGGACTGGGCAATGCGAGAGAGGCATTCGTTTGGTTATGGTCTTGATCTGGGTTAATATAGCCCTCATTATTCTAAATACATTAATCTATTGGTAAGGTCCTCGCATGGATAAAGTTAAACTTCCTCTTTTTGCTGACGTAAACGCGCAGCTACAACAAAGTGATTTATTAGTGAACCCTGCCGATGTGCACGGTGTGATTTGTGGTTTGTTATGTGGTGGCATCAAGCTAGACAACAAAGCATGGTTAGCACCGTTTGATGAGTTAATCAACGAAGGCCTCGGTATTCCAGATTCACTGGAGCCAGTATTAACTGAGGTTTATAACGCTAGTGCAGCAGCATTAAAAGACATGACGTTAGGTTTTGAATTGTTGATCCCAGATATGGATCAACCATTAGAAACACGCATGGAAGCATTAGCTGAATGGCTTCAAGGTTTCCTTGGTGGTTTTGGTATGGTGCATTCAACATCAACAAAAGCCAGCGATGACGTGAAAGAACTGATTGCTGACTTTGCGAGTATTGCGCAATTAGACGTTGATGGCGGAGACGATAGCAACGAAGCTGAAGAAGCATTTTATGAGATCGTAGAATACGTACGTATGGGCGCAAATTATTGTTTTAACGAATTAAGTGACGGCGATACTAACGCAGCGCCTGTGCTACATTAATATTGCTATACGTGAATAGATAACGGCATGGTTTATCCCGTTATCTATTCAAAAGATGATTTATCGCAAGCGACCCTAAAAGGATACTTGTTATAACAAAGGTTATGACGAAGCTAGCTACTGTTTGTCGTTGTAGCTAAATAGATAGGACAAGGAATGTTTTATGTCTTTAATAAACAAATTAACAGCCAAGTTAGGTAGTAAGTCGAGCGCCTCTACAGCGCCTATCGTTTGGCCTGAAGCGGCTTTTACTCGCGAACAGCATGCGCAACGTAATACCCAGTTTAGTCAAACTTATTATGCCTATACGGATCCACAACAAGCGTTTGAATTTTGTCGTGCACAAGCCGATGAAGGTGTGGTGACAGCTTTGTATTTATTAGCGTTGCAATATGAACAAGGTGATGGTCAACAAACTTATTTGCGTCAAGCGGTAAGCTGTTATCAACGTGCTGCAGATTGTCAGCACCCTGAGTCGCTGTTTAATTTGGCATTGCTACAATTACAAGGCCAGCTGGGTAAGCCGAATGCAGTGCTGGCGTTCAGTTATTTTGAGCAAGCCGCAAAATTAGGCTTGGTACAAGCGCAATATAATTTGGCCAGTATGCTGGATCAGGGTTCGGGTTGTTTTAAAGATCATATCGCCGCATTTGATTGGTATCAAAAAGCCGCTGAACAAGGCTATACCCAAGCATGGCAGAACATTGCGGTCATGTATTATCGCGGTGAAGGTGTTGAACCCGATAAATTAAAGGCGTACGCGTGGACATTATTAGCGGCTAAAGCCGGTGTCGAAGAAGCGATCGCCGCAGAACCAGAGATGACACAAGCGTTAAACTCAACCGAAATACTGGTGGGCAAAGCGCAGTTTGATCACTTACAACAAGGCTTTTTAGCTTATTTACCAATAGAAACCAGATTCGAAGGATAGCTGCTAATGCTGTCATAAAGAGTTAAGTTTTATCATTCGTGTTGTTGGTCGTCGTTGGCTTTTGTATAGTGTCATCGTTTTTTAATTTCAATAACTTGTTAGGATCAAAATGTCAGTGGTTGAATATGATATTGCAATTGTTGGTGCCGGTATGGTCGGTGCGACACTTGCACACGCCGTAAGCCAAATAAAACGCGAAGATGGCCGTCAATTATCGATAGCCTTAATTGATGCTAATCCACCAACGACCTGTAATCATCCCGGGTTTGATGCGCGTGTGATTGCATTATCTTACGGTTCACAGAAGATCTTAACCCAGTTCAACTTGTGGGATAAGATCGCACCGACCGCCACGGCGATTAAACACATTCATGTGTCTGATCGAGGTCACTGGGGGATCACCCGCATTGATCACAGTGAATACAATTTACCTGCATTAGGGCAAGTGATTGAACTGCAAACAGCAGGGCATATATTCCAACAAGATCTTGCCGAGATTAAGAACATCAATTGGTATTGTCCAAATCAGTTAGTTGGCCTTGACCGTCAAGTAGGTCATACCGATCTTACCCTCGATGACGGCCAGAAAATACGCTGTAAGTTATTAGTCGGTGCCGATGGTAACAATTCAATGGTTCGTCAATTAACCAATGTGCCAGTTGAAGTGACCGATTTTGAGCAAACTGCGATTATTGCTAATGTGAGTCTGAGTAAACCTCATGAAGGTAAAGCTTACGAACGTTTTACTGACACCGGACCGTTGGCACTATTACCTATGACAGAACAACGCAGTTCGTTAGTCTGGTCAGTGCGCAGTGACGAAGTAGATGCGATAATGGCATTGAGTGATGATGCATTTTTATTACGTTTACAGCAGCGTTTTGGCTATCGCTTAGGCAAGTTTACTAAAACTGGTCAACGTTTTTCATACCCGTTGTTATTAACTGAAGCGCTAGAGCCAACCCAACATCGTAGTATCGTGGTTGGTAACGCAGCACATGCATTACACCCGATTGCGGGTCAAGGTTATAACCTTGGGTTACGTGACGTTGCTGTGTTACATCATCAAATAGAACAAGCATTTTTAGCCGATCAAGACGTGGGCGATCAAGCCGTAACCAAAGGTTACTGGCACAAGCGTCAAGGCGATCATCAAAAGACGATCTGGATGACAACCTCATTAGCGACCTTGTTTGCTAATAATTATGGGCCGCTGGTGGCAGGTCGTAATTTAGCCCTGCATACCATGGGTTATAAACCAGAATATAAACGCGCATTAGCACGTCAAGCACTTGGTGCGTTCAAGTTATTTTAAAAGATTAGGATTAGGATGTTATATGCAATCTTATGATATTGCGGTTGTTGGCGGTGGCATGGTTGGTCTTGCTTTTGCTGCAGCATTGAAGGAAACCACCCTTAAGGTTGTGGTTATCGAAGGTAATGAACTTGAGCGCGAATTAGGTGAATCTCCTGAATTACGCGTCAGTGCGCTAAGCCGCGCAAGTCAAAACATATTACAAAATTTAGATGCATGGGCGGGTATCGAAAGTCGCCGGCATCAAGCGTATAACGCCATGCAAGTCTGGGATCGTAACGGCTTTGGCCAGATCGATTTTGACGGTGATGCGCTAATGACAGATACCTTAGGTCATTTAGTTGAAAACAAAGTGATCCAATTAGCACTGTTAGAGCAAATTGAAAAAGCCAGCAACATTACCTTATTAACGGGTACTCGAATTCGTAAATTAAGTCGTGCTAATGATGCAGCTTGGTTAACCTTAGAAGATCAAGAACCTGTATACGCGAAGCTGATTGTGGGTGCCGATGGTGCCAACTCATGGACGCGTGCACAAGTGAATATTCCGCTGACGACATGGGATTATAATCACCATGCTATCGTTGCCAATATTCGCACTGTTGAACCGCATCAAGCTTGCGCCCGTCAGATCTTTAATCCAGAAGGACCGTTAGCGTTTTTACCGTTATGGCAACCGGATCTGTGTTCGATCGTTTGGTCACTACCGCCAGAGCGTGCCACAGAATTGTTGGCAATGGACGAAACCGAATTCAACAAACAACTGACCGTGGCGTTTGATGGCCGTTTAGGGCTATGTAAAGTTGAAGGTCAACGTCAGGCATTCCCACTTAAAATGCGTTATGCCCGTAGTTTTGCAGCTGACCGAGTCGCATTAATTGGTGACGCTGCTCATACCATTCATCCATTAGCAGGGCAGGGTGTTAACCTTGGTTTGTTAGATGCAGCAAGTCTGGCGCAATGTGTATTAGAAAATCACCATGCCAATAAAGATCTCGGTACTCATGCTAACTTGCGTAAATTCGAACGCTGGCGTAAAGCCGAAGCTGCGGTGATGATCTCAAGTATGGAAGGGTTAAAGCGTTTATTTAGTGGTGGTCATCCAGCGAAGCGTATTTTCCGTGATATTGGCTTAACTTTATCTAATACATTACCTGGGCTAAAGCAAACCTTCATTAAACGTGCCATGGGGTTGGACGGTGAGTTACCTGAGCTGGCTAAATTAAACAGTACTTCCTAAGCAAATCAGGCATAATCGTTAAATAGTGCAATTAATCAACCTTGCACTATGATGTTAACGATGAGTATAACTAATGTAAACACCCTGTTTGCATTAGTTATACTAATATAAAGACTACTGCTACTCCATATTCTAACAGCTTAATAATTGTCAATATAGCTAGAATTTGGTAAAACAAGCTGCCTTGGTTAGTTTTTTTTGTGATCTATGACGTCATTGCCATCCTGTAATAACTTTTTACTCTATTAAAGTGTTAGCCTTGCGTTCATTATCATTTGATTAAGCATTAGATTTTCTATCCCTTAAATAATTTTAACAGATGCTTTCTAAGGGTATAATCGAATAATTATCATGTAATAGGTTTTACATGACGCTTTAATATAAAAGCAAGAAAGCAATTTTACTTGATCCCAAAGTCTTGATTAATAACTGTCAATTAAAGGAATTATAGAATGGCTCAACAAACAGTACTGTTCCCGAAGCACGTAGAAGCAGGGGCAAAAATGGTGGACTTT